>WBZR01000426.1_pt1 | contig 68577 bp, 62 predicted proteins | sample 5204231 | NCBI WGS metagenome assembly WBZR01 (sample SAMN12412403, study PRJNA552823) | activated sludge metagenome | isolation source: activated sludge from anammox sidestream of wastewater treatment plant... | place: USA: Virginia | collected 2017-08 | reverse complement strand
GATCGATCGGCAGGAGATCGACCGGACCGAACTCGAGGAGGCAATTCGGGAGCATGGCATCGCAAGCATTGACGATGTGAAGATGGCCGTTCTCGAGGTGGATGGTACGATTAGCATCGTGCCGCGCGAGAGCCAGACGGTTCGTACGCACCGTCGTTTCCGCCAGCGCCGTCACCAGAACTAACCCCCCGGGGATACCTGCCGATGAAGCTTGCGAAGCGCGTTGAGGCGCTGCCTCCTTACCTGTTCGCCGAAATCTCCAAGAAGATCGCCGCCAAGCGTGCCGAAGGTCACGACATCGTGACCTTCGGAATTGGTGACCCTGACCTTCCAACGCCACCGCACATTCTCGCCGCGCTGCACAAGGCAGCCGACGAGCCGGTGAACCATCGTTACCCAGAGTCGGAGGGCCTTCCCGAATTGCGCCAGTCCATCAGTGACTGGTACGAACGGCGATTCGAGACACGCTTCGACCCGCAGAAAGAAGCGCTTCCGCTCATCGGCTCGAAAGAGGGCATCGGGCACATCGCGCTCTGCTTCATCGATCCCGGTGACGTTGCCATCGTGCCCGACCCCGGCTACCCCGTGTACGAAATCGGCACCATGTTCGCCGGTGGCACGAGCTACAAGGTGAACTGCACGCGTGAAAATGGCTGGCTCGTCGACTTCGAGAGTATCCCCAACGACGTCGCCGACAGGGCGAAGGTCATCTGGCTGAACTACCCGAATAACCCGACCGGCGCGACTGCCGAGCTCGGCTTCTTCGAGCGTGCCGTCGCCTGGGCAAAGAAGCATGACGTGGCCATTCTCCACGACAACCCCTACTGCGATGTCGCCTACGACGGGTACAAGCCCGTGAGCATCTTCCAGGTGCCCGGTGCGCGAGATGTTGCGGTCGAGTTCAATTCCTGGTCCAAGATCTACAATATGACGGGTTGGCGGATTGGGATGATCGTCGGCAACGCAACGATGGTCGATGCGCTCATGCGCGTGAAATCGAACATCGATAGCGGCATCCCGCAGGCTATCCAGAAGATGGCCATCGAGGCGGTCTACGGTCCGCAGGATTGCATCGAAGAACACAATCGCATCTACCAGCACCGGCGCGACCGGATGGTTGAGGTGCTCCGTCGCATCGGCCTGGAAGTCGACCTGCCGAAAGCATCGCTCTACGTCTGGGCGAAGCTCCCTGCCGGAGTCACGAGTGCTGATTACGCCGCCCGCCTTATCGAGGATTGTTCGGTGGTCGTCACGCCCGGCCGTGGTTATGGCATCAACGGCGAGGGCTATATCCGCCTTTCCGTTACCACCCCCGACGACCGGATGGAGGAAGGGCTGAAGCGCCTCGGGGCATGGAAAGGGCTGTAAGCAACCCATTGCCGTGTTCGGAGCAGTAAGAAGGGGCTCGCCGGCGTGGCGGGCCCCTTCGTGTATACGCGTGAACGTGACGGCGGTCAGGAAGTGGCCGCCGCCGGGGTCCGTCGTGCAAGATCGATCAAGCCGGGGTTGACAGCCGGCAAGCGGTCGACCGAGCACGAATCGAGGATCATCAGGTAGCGCCGGAGCTGGTCTTCCCGGAGCGAGCGGAGTTCTTCCTTGCCCGCCTCGATACTCTCGACGCCGCCGCCAAGCAGCACTGCAATCGATGCATAATCTGCATGGCTGTGGTGGAGTTCATCGGCGAGCGCGGCCTCGCTCCGGTTGAGGAAGTGGGTGAGGTACTCGCGAGCGTTCGGGTGGTGCTGGATGTAGTACTTCAGGTGCCGTGTCCCGAACTCGAGGTGACGCCGCGAGTCGTTCGCCAGCCGCCCGAAGATATCCCGGTCGACAGCGAGTGGGACAACCGTGGCAAGCCGTTCGAATGTTACGACTTCGTACGACTTGTAGACGACGTCGATAGCAACGAGAAGTTCGGTTGCCTTCATGGCCCCGAACCACGCGCGGTACAACGTCCCAAGGCCCTGCCTGCCAAGGCCGCCGCCATTGGCGAGAGCCCGCTTCCGCAGCACTTCCACTTTCCGTCCCGTATCAAAGACCTGTGTCGCGAGGAAGTCCTTTACGTCGTGGAAGCCGTAGGCGATCTTCTCCTCCCAGCTCCCCAGGAGCTTGGCTTCGGTGAGGCCGTGCTGGCCGAAGACCGTGCAGACCTGGCAGATAGCACGCTCGATGTCGTCGGGTTGCTCCTCGAGGTCGTTCCAGGCGATATCGGTTGAGGGTGCCCAGCGTTCGCGGATCGCATCCTCATAGAGATGATCGACCCCATCGGCCCAGACTTCGCTCTTCTCGTAAATCGAATACGAGCCGGGCATATACGAGCCGGGAGTTGGATGCGAGCCCAGGGGAGTGTCGTTCTCGTACGGCCACCGGTCGGGGACATGGCCATACGTGCTGATATTGATATCGGGCATACCGAGCCCGCCTGGACCAGGGACGGCCCTGATACCGAGCTCGGTATTCGGCTGGGCCCAGCGGAGCGAGAGCTTGCCGAACGGTGCCTCCGGGTTGTTCTCCACGAGGTCGAGGTAACGATTCGCACGTTCTTCGGCCAGGCGGAGGGCGAGCAAACCACGAACCTGGTCATCGCTGAGCGTTGATGCTTCCAGCCGGTCGATCAGGGCGGTAGTCCATTCCGCTTCGCGGGCGCGGATCCGGGTGCCTTCACTTAGCTTCATTACTGGGCATCCAGGAAGACGCGCATGCCGGGAGCCATCCGTTCGCGCCGGTCGCCAAGGCCGATGACTTCGAGGCGGTGCATGTACTCATTGATCTGCTTCTTGCGCATGATCATCAGCTTCTGGAAACCCTCGTCGATCTTGTCGATCCCGCCGCCGGCGAGAATGGCGAGTGCCTCCGAAGTCGCGGGGTTCGTCGTGAGGCTGCCCTGCGATTGGCCGAGTGCACCTTCCTGGATGTCGAGGTAATGGTGCAACTCTTCCTTGCGTTCGGGCTCGACGTCGACCAGGTACTTGAGGTGAGTCACCCCGAAGGCGAGGTGGCGCGACTCGTCCTGTGCGGCGAGCCGGAAGATGCGCTTCTCCGCTTCATTGCTCGAAATGAGTTCACCCATCCGGAAGATGGTCTGGACGAAGCCCTCGCCAACCAGGTGCAGCCGGGCGGTCATCTCGGTGAAGTCGTCAGCCGTCAAGAGGTTCGAGGCACCGGCCCCCGCGTCAACGAGGCCGCCACCGTTTACGAGCGCGCGCTTGCGGAACACGTCTTCGTGGCGAGCTTCGTCCATGAGTTGCGAGCCGAGGAAGAGCTGCGTCTCGAACTGGTCGGGATGGACCTGGCCCATGAACCGGCCCGGCAGGTCGCCGGCAATGAATTCGACCTGTGTGAGGAAGGTGCAGAGCGTGCACATTGCCATCTCAATGTCGTCGGGCAGTTCTTTGATTTCGTCCCACGGGATGTCGGTTGCCGACGACCATTGCCGCTGCATCGCCTCTTCGTAGAGCAGGCGGGCAGACTCGCTCCACACATCGGCCTTGGTTCGGTATTGCCGGGCATGCCGGGGAGACCGAGGGTCGGGCCTGGCCCCGCGCATGGCCATGGCAGGGATGCCGGAGTTCTGCGGAACATTCCCATAGTTCATGACATTGGAGATGGCATCGAAGGTGAGGCCACGGGCGGTTGCCCTGGCCTGCGCTCCCCATTCCTCGTCGATGTTGAGCCACGACAGATCGAGGCCCGGACTACCGATTTCCGTGCTGCTTTGGGTGGTGGTCATGCATAACCCTCGGGGTTCCGAATATGATCCAGCGCATATTACGGCAAAGATTTGATTGATGCTATCGGCGGCCTTTATCTGGATGAAGGCTCGTTGTGAATCTGAAACGAGCAGATGCGCCAGAAGTCAATGACAGACATACGAACTTGTCAGATTCCAATTATTGCGAGTGTGGGAGCCCGTGGAGTTCCCGGGCGAATCTTGCTCCTGGCTCGTGCCCAAGAACGAAACGGCCCTCCCCGGATATCCAGGGAGGGCCGTCGATGATGGTTGCGCGAGTCGGTGTTAGTCCGCGACCAACACCAGCGTACCCGTCGTGGAGAGGCTGCCGCCTGTACCGTTGACAACGCACGAGCGGGCGCTTGTCTGCTTGCCGGGCAGGCCGCTATAGCCGCCATCCTCGGCCGTTCCCGATAACTGGCGATACGCCTCGACGAGCAGTTGCATCCCATACATACCCGAGTGGTTGAAGGAGAGACCACCACCGTTCGTATTGATCGGCAATTTTCCGCCGGGTGCGGCACGCCCATCCTTCCAGAGCGTGAACCCCTCGCCGCGCGGTGCGAGGCCAAGCATCTCGGCGGTAATACCGGCGGTGACCGTGAACGAGTCGTAGATCATCGCCATCTCCATGTCCTCGGGGCCCATACCCGCCATCTTGTAGGCAGCGGCGGACGAAGCGGCGGCCGAGGTGGCCGTGAAGTCCTCCATCTCGAGCATGTTCTGATGGCTCATGTTTTCGCCTGCGCCGGCGATCCAGACTGGCTTCGTTTTCACGCTCTTCGCCAGTTCCGGGCTGGTGACCAGCACGGCTCCGCCGTAGTCAGTCACCAGGCAGCAGTGGAGGAGCGTCAGCGGCCATGAAACGATGCGTGCGTTGTTCACGTCGTCGACCGTGATGGGCCCACCACCCGGGTTTGATTCGGCAGAGAACATAATTGCCCGCGGGTTCAGTGTCGCCCACTGGCGAGTGACGACGGCAATATGGGCGAAGTCCTCTGGTGTGCTCCCCCATCGATGGTTGTGGCGCGTCATGGCGTGAGAGTAGTTCGAAGGAGCCCCGGAAACGCCATATGGGTTGCTGTAGAGCGCACCCGGATCCCAGGGATCGCCAGCACCGCGTGGCCGGCCCGTGCCCCGGCCGCCGGTGGCCCGTGCCGACCAACCCGCCTCACCGTGGCTGATGAGTGCACACTCAATGATCCCGGCGTGGATGGCTGCGAGGGCGTGGTGGACGTGCATCTCGAACGAACAGCCACCCACGGACGTGGTGTCGATGTACTTCGGATGCAGCCCGAGATGCTCGGCGATCTGTGACGACCACCCCGCGCTGAAGATGCCATCGATCCGTGAGATCGGGATCCCGGTCTGCTTGCTGACGTTCTTGATCGCCTGCATGTGGAGTTGAAGTGATGTCTTCGGGGTCGAGGGGTAGCCGATCTCATCGGCCTCGGCTGCGCCAACGATGGCGGCTGCACGTGAAAGTTCTCCGGGCATCGTTACGCCTCCACCACGCGCCAGAAGGCGATGCTCACATCGTCGCTGGCCTTCTCGAACTCGACCTTCACCGGCGCTCCAATCCGGATCGATTCCGGCTTTGCGGCGTCGACTCCACGGAGAACGGTGAACATCCGGTCGCCCTCGTTGAGGTCGATGTATGCCGTGACGAATGGAACATCCTCGGCCCAACCACCAAATGCACGGTGCTGAACGGCGAAGGTATGGATACGGCCCATCCCGCTGCCCTCGATCCACTCGATCTCTGTGGCATGGCAGTGCGGACAGATGTAACGGGGGTACCAGTGGACCCGGTTGCAGTTGGTGCAGCGTGGAAGCATCAGCTTGCCCTGCTTCGCACCATCCCAGAACGGCTTCCCGAGCGGGTCGGGCTCGGGAATGGGCTTGTTGTAGGCCATCCTCAGTTCTCCTGGTGTCTGGCGCCGGGCACACGGACATGGCAGAGCGCTGTCCGGGAGCGCACCGGCAAACGGTGAATGTGCCAGTGAAACTAGATGGCTATGCGCGAGTGGTCAATGAGAGCGGCCGACCGGCATGCTCCGCATTAAGCCGAGACTGGCCAGGAAGCCGTCTACCAGCCTATTGTATGGTACCGCAGCCTCATAATAGACGTTGTGCGGCGCACCATGGATGACCTCGTACTGCGAGTGCGGGACGGCGGCATGCAATGCCTCACACCACGGCACCAGCCGATCGAGGCCGCCCACGATAATGAGCATTGGCGACTGGATGCGCCGGACACCATCGGCTATTGCCTGCCGTTCGCCGAACGCTTTCGGACTCATCGTTCGTGGATGCCGCAAGGCCTCGATGCGTGTGGCGGTCGACCGGATGCGGAGGTAGCGTTCGTACATTCGCGGCTGCCGCTGCTTGAACTCCTCCGTGAGGGCGTCTCCCGTTGGAAGAAACAGCGTCTCGGTGTCGAGCGGCTTCGCCTGGGCCGCAATGACGTTTGCACCTTCTGGCGGGATGCCCATGCCGGACGGAATGAGCGCCCGGGCATCGTTGGGATGGCGGATCGCCCAGCGCAGGAGCGTGTTTGCACCCATGGAGTTGCCGGCGAGGATCGGCCGCTCAATGCCGAGCGCGCTGAGCACCTGTTCGAGTTCGTCAGCGCGATCCGGCTCCTCATCATCCCGCGGGCTGTTCGATGAGTGGCCGTGATTGATGCTGTCGTAGGCGATAACGCGGTAGCGGTCACGGAAATGAGCAAACTGCTGGAACCAGGCCTCGCAGCACGAGGTCATCCCGTGGAGAAGCACGAGCGGCGGTCCGCTTCCTTCCTCCTGGTAATAGATGTCGGACGTCTCGAGTTCGAGCCAGGGCATAGTGCTTCCCCCTTCACGCGCCAGGGCCTCTATCGGTGCGCGGCGGCAGCCGTCCCCGGGCACCAGGTTGGCGTAGCCTATGTGACTGCATCAGCCTAACCCAAACGGGTTGGGTTGTGCCCCGAGGTGTCTTCAGTCCGGTGCAAGCGGGTGCGGCCGGTATCATGGCAGCACGGCCACGGGGCACCGGTGCCCGAACTTGGCACAATGTGCGGCGTTCGGTGCGTGCAGCTTCTACAGGGGTTCTGGCACCGCTCCGGGGCGGCCATGTATGCGCCGATAGCCATGTGGGTGCGTACCAAAGGTTACCAGCCTCATGAATCCTCCCGGAAGGTCCGCGGCCGGTTCTGGCGCTCTACCTGGCCCGGCCTACGGGTGGATCACGGCGGCTTGCCTCCCATGCGTCCCAGCCCGCGGGACGTTCTGGCAATGCCGCGGGGGTCCCAATCTCCCCACCCGAGGCGACAGCGTCCAGCAGGTCGCACCCGGCGACAGCACTCGCCGTCCCCACACCCCCGCGCATGACGCCCGAGATCCCGTGGGCGAAGACCGTGCTCGCCCCCGCGAGAAAGAGGCCGCCAATCTCAGTTGCGGGTGACGGGCGCAACGGGCCGAACTGGTCCACGGCCAGTTCGATCCCGTACGAGGTCCCGCCAGTCGAATGCGTATAGCGTTCGTGTGTGATGGGGGTCGCAACCTCGCGCCATACGATGTGCTCACGCAAGCCGGGCAATGTTCGTTCGGCTACGTCGATCATTCGCTCCGCGATCGTCTCCTTGAAGCTGCGGTAGCCCGCGTTGCGATGGTATTTCTCGCCCGCGACCGGCCCGTCTTCGACCGACCAAAGCCGGTAGTCGGCCGGCACGACCGTCATGAGCTCGACGCTCGAGCACCCCTTTGGTGCGATGTTCTCGCTCTCAGGGTCCTTCACCGAGCCAACTGAGATGAACACCATCAGGTCGTCCGGAACCTGGCCGTTGCGGGCCTGTGCGTATGGGACCTCGATGTCGAAGGAGTTGTAGATCCAGTAGTTGGTGCGTGGCATCACGTTACGAAGGTCGGTATCGAGGCCGAGGTATACCACGAATAGTGGTAATGCCATCCGGAACTGGTCGATACGAGCGATAGTGCCCTCTGCCAGGTGTTCCCGACCGACCATATCCAGCATCGTGCGCTTGATATCGGCGTTGGAGATGACCGTTGACGCGTGAATTTCTTCGCCGGAGCCAAGCCGCACGCCATGTGCCCGCCCATCTTCCACGAGGATGCGGTCCACACACTGCCGGGTTCGTACCTCGCCACCATTCGCCTCGATGATTTCGACCAGCGTGGCAGGGATGACCTGGCCACCGCCGCGCGGGTAATAGGCGCCCTTCAGGTAGCCATTCATCAGGCCAGCTTGCAACGCCACGGGTGCAAGGGATGGCGGGCTGGCGTAGTCGCCAGATTCGCCCGCGAGCACCGCACGAACCCTGGTGCCAAGCTCGCAAGAATCGAACAACTCGGCCAACGGGCGAAGTGCCCATGTGAGGAAGTTAGGAGCCTCGGCCATCAACCGGGGCAGATCCTCCGGGGCAACGGGCAAACGCACTTTCCCCGCCTCGGTGGCAACGCCCTGCAGGATGTCGATGTACCGATGGATGCCCGTCTCATCGTCTGGAAAGGTGTCAACCAGGCGGGCGCGGTACGAATCCCAGCCCTTTGGGACACGGAACTCGAGGCCCGGAAATTGCAGTGTATCGAACCCGTCCTCGTCCATCTCCACGAACTCGACGCGCCCTTCGGCGCCGAGTGCTCGGAAGATCGAGGGGATCATCCCCTCCGGGCCGCAGTCACCGACATAGTGCACGCCCACGTCGAACTCGAACTTCCTCTGGCGGCGGAAGACGTGCGCATTTCCGCCAGCGACATAATGTTGTTCGAGCACCAGCGTCTTGCGGCCGAGCACTGCCAGGCAGGCGGCGGCAGTGAGTCCTCCCAGGCCAGACCCGATCACAATCACATCCCAGTCGGCGTTTGCAGACATGCGGAATCCCCAGTCGAAGTTGACAGCATAATAGTCTATTTTTTGGCTACTGCAATACCAGAATGTATGATGTATCATCGGGACGTGTCGCTCCGCTTCGCTGTCCTGGCCACACTCCTCGATGGAGAGATGGCAGGCTATGACCTCGCACGCGTCTTCGACGCCTCGGTTGCCAATTTCTGGCATGCCCTCCCGCAGCAGATTTATGCCGAACTCAAGCAGCTCGAGGCGGACGGCCTCGTCAGTGCACGGACAGTGATCCAGGAGACACGCCCAAACAAGCGGCTTTTCACACTCACGGAGGACGGGCGCAAGAGCCTTGGGGAGTGGATGTCTGCTCCTCCCCGTCCAGGCGCGATCAAGGATGCAATGCTCGTGCGCATCTATGCGGCAGAAGCCGGCGATACCGCGACGCTGCTTGCAACGATCGAGACGAGCCGGGAGCAGCGAGTCGCCAGGCTCACCCGCTATCGGAAACTGAGAGCCGGGCTCCTGGCCGGCAGAAGCGAAGACGAGTTCCTGAGAACAGCCCCACGAGTTGGCCCGTACCTCACCCTGCAGCGCGGGATCCGCTTCGAAGAAGAAACCATCGCCTGGTATGAGTGGGCTGCCGCGGTCTTGCGCGCCCGCGCGGCCGATGAACTCGCCCGCGAATAGCCGCGCAGGCAGCCGCCCGTTGTGACATCATCGATGGCGCGAATCGCGTATGGCTGGAGAGGCAGATGTACGAAACCCACCGTTACGAGGGGATGGTCGCCGAAACGGTCCCCGTAAGGGGTGCGAACCGCGACTGGATTCACGCTTACCTGGCGCGCCCGCTGGGCCCGGGAGTGTTCCCTGGCGTCGTCATGGTCCACCACATGCCCGGCTGGGATGCCTGGTACAAAGAGGCGACGCGGAAAATGGCGGCAAACGGCTACATCGCTATCTGCCCCGACCTTTATCATCGCTCGGGTCCCGGTTCTCCTGATGATGTTGCTGCGAAGGTGCGAGCCGACGGTGGCGTGCCCGATGCACAGGTGGTCGGCGACCTGGGTGGATGTGCCGACTACCTCAAAGCGATGCCGCAACTCAATGGCAAGGTTGGGATATTCGGGACCTGTTCCGGCGGCCGCCACGCCTACCTCGCTGCCTGCCAGCTCGATTCACTCGATGCGGTTATGGACCTCTGGGGTGGCAGCGTGGTCATGAGTCCCGACCAGCTCAATGACAAGCGGCCCGTCTCCCCGATCGACCTGACGCCACAGCTACGCTGTCCGATCCTCGGGCTGTTTGGCGAGGAAGACCGCGCCCCGACACCCGAACAGGTGGCGGAACATGAGGAGGCGCTGAAGCGCGCCGGGAAGTCCTACGAGTTCCACATGTACCCCGGCGCGGGCCACGGATTTTTCTATCACGACCGCCCTGCCTATCGTCAGCAACAGGCGATGGACGGCTGGGAGAAGGTCTTCGACTTCATGGCCCGCACCCTTCACTGAGACGCAGGAGAGATCCGATGTGCACCGGGATTATTGAAACCACGACCATCGCCGGGAGCGGCAAGGGCCCGCAAGGCTGGTTCAGCGTCGACCGTGCGAACGTTTCCTATGACCATCCGTTCCACGCCCCGTTCGAACATGCTCTGACCATCGACTTCGTTAATGAGGCGAAGGGGCCCGGTGCACGCGTCGCTGTGGAGCTCGATCGCCAGTCAGCGGAACGGCTGGTCGAGGCCATTCAGGCTGCTCTCTCCCGCGATGCTGATTGACCGCGCGCGTGGGCGCCGTGCCCGGTAGTATCAATTCGTGATTCATGAACTACGGGGACGAATACAGCCGCAGTATGCGGTCGCGGTTGTCTACGTCTGTGCAATGTTCGTCAACATCCTCGACTCGACCGTGGTGACCGTGATCCTGCCCACGCTCTCGCGCGAGTTTGGCGCCGGCACCAACTCCATCGATTGGGTCGTGACCGGGTATCTGCTCAGTCTCGCAGTCTGGATCCCGGCCTCGGGGTGGATTGGTGATCGGGTCGGGACAAAGCGGGTTTTCCTGTTCGCGCTTGTGATCTTCACCATTGCCAGCGCTCTTTGCGGTCTCTCGACGAGCCTTGCCGAGATGGTGGCATTCCGTATTCTCCAGGGAGTTGGTGGGGGAATGCTGACGCCTGTTGGCTTCGCGATGCTGATGCGCGCGTTTCCACCCGAGCAGCGTGCCGCCGCCTCGAAGATCCTCATCATCCCAACAGCGATGGCGCCTGCTACTGGCCCCATCATCGGCGGATTACTCACCGACTGGCTCTCCTGGCATTGGGTCTTCTTCGTCAATCTCCCAATTTGCATCGCCGCCCTGGTCTTCGGCTTCATCTTCTTGGAGGAGCATCGCGAGCCGACGGCTGGCAGCTTCGACCTGCCGGGCTTTGTGTTGTCGGGCGGTGGGCTCGCCTTGATTCTCTATGCGCTGAGCCAGGGGCCAGCGCGCGGGTGGAGCTCTCCAGTCGTGCTCACCACCGGGGCGGTTGGAGTCGTGGCATTCGCAGCCCTGGTGAAGGTCGAGCTGGCGAAAGCGATCCCCATGTTGCAGCTTCGCCTCCTCAACGATCGTCTCTTCAGAAGCGTCATGAGTACGTCGGTTTTCTCGACGGGTGCCTTCATGGGGGCCCTCTTCATCATGCCTCTCTACCTGCAGGAGGCGCGTGGCGTCTCAGCCCTTCAATCGGGGCTGACGACGTTTCCCGAGGCGGTCGGCGTCATGAGTGTCTCGCAGCTCTCAGGACGGCTCTATCCGACAGTTGGTCCGCGCCGCCTGATGATTGGTGGATTGGCTGGTCTCTCGATACTGCTGGTCGCGCTCAGCCGGATCGACATCTCCACGAGCCTGTGGACGATTCGCATCCTGATGTTCTTCATCGGTGCATCGATGTCGTTCGTATTCATTCCACTGCAGGCCGCGGCTTTTGCCCGGATCCCGTCAACTGATACGGGGCGAGCCTCAGCGATCTATAACACGCAGCGGCAAATGGCGTCGGCGCTGGGGGTAGCGGTGCTTGCGACGGTACTCACTGCCAGTATGCCCGCCATGTCGGAGGCCGGCAGTGCTGGCTTCATCGACCACCAGGTGGCTGCCTATGACCGTGTATTCCTGGTTGCCGCCGGGATAGCAGCGCTCGGCGTGTTCGTTGCTTCGCGAGTGCATGATGCGGACGCGGCTTCCACTATGAGCGCTCGTGCCGGGGAGGCGCGGACGACCGTACTCGTTGAGTAAACGGCCCGTCCGAAGGACGCATGCACCCAGTACTTGGCCGAACGAACCCCGGCGCGGTAATTCTGTTACGCTGAGACTGGTTCAGTGGGCCGGGTGGTCGCTGCTGGCTTTCGAGCCGGGAGAGGAAAGTCCGGACTCCGCCGGGCAGGGTGCCAGGTAACGCCTGGGCGGCGCAAGCCGACGGAAAGTGCAACAGAAACAAACCGCCCTTCCTCGGAAGGGTAAGGGTGAAATGGTGCGGTAAGAGCGCACCGGCGTCGTGGCAACACGGCGGCCGGGCAAACCCCACCCGGAGCAAGGCCGAATAGGGGAGAAGGGCGCCCGGCCCGTCAGCACTCCCGGGTTGGCTGCTGGAGCGTGTTGGTGACGGCACGCCTAGAGAGATGACCATCACTCCCTGCGGGGAGTACAGAATCCGGCTTACAGGCCCGCTGAACCCAGGATGGCCCCCGTGCGTGCTCCCCCCTTTGCGGCGGGAACCTACCGATCACATTCGCGGCGCGATTCCCCAGGCACAACGGTTACCGTGGCGTCAGATTTCATTCTTGACGCCCGCCCACCGCAACCCTAGATTGCGTCCCGGACTGCGGAGGTGGATTGCCAGCATGTTCAAAGCCTTCTCTGCCACAATCATCTCGATAGCACTCATTACCAGCGTCGCGTGCTCGGGCGACGACAATACCAAGCCGAGTTCACCGACCCCGGACAAGTCTGCCGCGCCTGCCGCGACAGCGACCCCGGCAACGCTCGACTCAGCGGCAATTCTCGACCAGAACAAGAACTCGGTAGTGAAGATCCTGACCACCTCGCCAGACGGCGAAGGGGGCGGCAGCGGCATCGTCTGGCAGGATGCCACGCACGTGCTGACCAACGCACATGTTGTCATCGGCGCTGGCTCGATTAAGGTCGTCGATCCGACCGACGGTGCCCACAACTTCCCTGCGAAGGTTGTCGCGCTCAGCTCCTGCGACGACGTCGCGCTTCTGTCGGTTGACCGCGCCCAAAACCTCAAACCGGCAAAGGTCGGCGATAGCGACCTCGTGAAGGCGGGCGACCATGTCGTGACCCTCGGGTTCCCGGGAACTATCTCCGCTGGCCCCAACAATGCGATTGTGACGGAGGGGAACATCAGTCGTATACACGCCACATTCACATTCGGTGGGCAGCGCGATCTCCTGCAGCACACCGCACCCATCAACCCTGGGAACTCGGGTGGGCCACTCTTCAACCTCCATGGCGAGGTCATCGGTTTGAACGCATACTCGGCCCGCGGGCGCCAATCCGAGAACTACGCCATCTCGATGAACGAGGCGAAGCTCGTCGCGAAAGACCTCGAGGGTGGAAAGAACCTCAACTACCTGGGTATCACGCTCGAACCCAACGATCGTGACTTCGCCAATCAGAATAAGCTCGCCTACATCGACGGGCTGGTCGTCGTCGCTATCGACCCCGGTGGCCCCGCCGCAAAGGCGAAGCCGTACCCGCTGCAGACCGGTGACCTGATCTTCGAATTGAACGGTACGTCGGTGGCCACCGTTGCCGACTTCTGCGACATCCTACGCTCACGTTCCAGCGGCGAAACGCTCACGGTGCGCTTCGGCGCCTTCGATACGAATGGCAAGCCGTACAACAACTTCCAGTACCAGGTGGTTGTACCGTAGCTTCCCGGCCCGGCCGCCTTGCCGGTGCATCGTTCGCTGTGTGAGGATCGGCGGCAAGCTCCGGGTCGAAAGAGAGGCGCACATGGCGGCTGCACCCGGTGACACATCGTCGGTGGTGCCCGAGGCTGTCGTGGCGGCGTTCCCTCGCGCAACGGTAGTTGACCAGCCGAAGAAACTCGCAGGCGGCGCGATGCACGACTCGTGGAGCGTCGATGCGCTGGCTGAGGGTGTCATCCGCGAACTCGTCGTCCGTGTAAGCCCAGCAGGGCGAGGGGACCACGAAAAGACCCGTCGCGAGTTCGACGTGCTTCGGCAAGCGTTCGAACGTGGTGTTCGTGCACCTGAACCTCTCGCGATTGGCCAGTGCGGCACGGGGGAGGATTACCTGGTCATGGCGCGCGTGGCTGGCGAGACGAACCCGAGGCTCCTAATCTCAGGCGAAGCGTATGCCGGGGCGCGAACAACACTCCTCCAGCAACTCGCGGCTGACCTTGCCACCATTCACACCATCACGCCCGGCGATGTCTCAGGCGCACCAAACATGGCCGCACCTGTCGACGGTGAAGACCCGCTGCGTGCTCAGCGCAACCGTGTCGAGGAAACCTACCGTGGCGATCTGCTCGACCCGCATCCGGCGATCGAATGGGCATTCCGCTGGCTGGATCGCCGGATTGCCGCAGTCGCCGAGAACGGCCGCGAGCCAACCGTGGTACATGGCGACCTGCGTGTTGGGAACCTCCTCTTCGATGAGCGCGGGCTAACCTCGATCCTCGACTGGGAAGGGACGCACATCGCCGAGCCGGAGGAAGACCTCGCGTGGTTCTGTACCAGAGTCTGGCGATTTGCCAACCCGGCACTCGAAGCCGGCGGGATTGCATCGCGTGAGGACTGGCTCCGGTGCTACGAACAGGCGAGCGGCCGTTCTATCAACCGTGAGCGCATCGCGGCGTGGGAGGTCCTCCAGAACATCCGCTGGTGCCAGATCACCATGATGCAGGCACGGGCCCATCTCGATGGCCATGTGAACAACCATGAACTGGCTGCGATCGGCCGGCGCACCGCTGAGACGGAACTCGAGATTCTCCGCCTTACCGGCGTGGCAGCGAGGTTCGGCCGTGCAGGATAGACCGACATCGATAGAACTCCTCGATGCATTGCGGGACTTCATGCGTGATCGTGCCGAACATGCACGCGATCGGTGGGAGCGCTTTCAGTTCCAGGTCGCGGCCAACTCCATCGACATCCTTCGCCGTGAGGCCGAACTCGAGGACGAATTCATGCGGAGTGAGTGGTCGGGGATCAACCGGCTGCTCGGTGCCGAAGAGCTGCCGGACCGCCAGTCTTCCTTCCGGCGGCGGCTCCGTGAACGTAACGATGAACTCTCCCGGAAGATCCAGGCCGGTAGCTTCGACGACGAATCGGAAGAGGGGCGTCTCTTGCCGCACCTCTGGGAGACGGTGGTGAATAAGGTCCGCATCGCCAATCCGAAAGAACTGCGCTGACGGGCACTCAACCTGACCGTGGGGAGGGCTCACCTTCACAAGAACCCCACAATACATTACCGTAAGGTTATACATTGATGTTTGGAGCCCACGACGTGCCAGCCCCTTCCGTAGTTACCGACGTCACCGATGCCACCTTCGCCGTTGAGGTACTCGAACGCTCGAAATCGAGGCCTGTGGTTGTCGACTTCTGGGCGCCATGGTGTGGCCCTTGCCGAATGCTCGGCCCAATCATCGAGAAAGTTGCTGCCGAGACGAACGGGGAAGTGCTGCTCGCAAAGCTGAACACCGATGAGAACCAGAGGACTGCCCAGAGCTACCGGATCCAGGGCATCCCCGCCGTCAAGGCGTTCAAGGATGGCAAGGTTGTCGCGGAGTTCACCGGAGCCATCCCGGAGCCGCAGGTACGCGCATTCTTCGCGAAGTTGGCGCCCTCACCAGCCGACCGTTCCGCCCAGGAGGCTGACGCGCTCCTTGCACGTGGCGACGTCGCGGGTGCCGAGACCAGGTACCGTGAGGTGCTCCGCAGCTCGCCGGGCAATGCGGACGCAGTCGTCGGCCTTGCGACAATCCACCTCGGACGTGGTGAGATAGCGGCGGCCGAAGAACTCCTCGATCATGCGCCGCTGGACCGCCGGGCCAAAGCACTCAAGCACCGCATCTTCCTCGAAGGGTTTGCGAAGCGCCATGCGGGCGAAGACCTGCAGGGCGAGGCACAGCGCAACCCACGCGATGCGCGGGTGCGATACCGCTGGGGCGTGATGCTTGCTGCCCGCGAACAGTACGAACCGGCACTCGATGAGTTGCTGGACTCCGTGCGCATCGATCGGGCGTTTGCTGATGGTGCTGCGCGCAAAGCCATTCTGGCGATCTTCGATATCCTTGGCCTGGATTCACCACTGACGCGGGAGTACCAGCGGCTGCTTTCGCAGGCGATCTTCTGAACCGCTAAATCCCGCCAGAGAACGTGTCGCAGGAGTCCATATCACCTGACCGGTAGCCGGTCAGGAACCACTTCTGGCGCTGTGCTGATGAGCCATGTGTCCAGCTCTCTGGAGTCACCTTCCCCTGGAATTCCTTCTGGATGCGGTCGTCGCCCACCGCTGCGGCCGCATCCAGTCCATCGGCGATATCTGCCTCCGTCAGGTTCGTGATGATGTTGGTCTGAGTGGCGTGCGCGGCCCAGACGCCGGCAAGGCAGTCGGCCTGGAGTTCGCTGCGCACGGATTTGCTCTGGGGGCCTTCGCGGTCGTTCCCGATCCTGGCGAGGATGCCCTCCTGGTCCTGGATGTGGTGGCCGTACTCATGTGCAAGCACGTAGGCCTGTGCAAACGGTCCACCCTTCGCCCCGAATTTCGTCCTCAGGTCATCGAAGAACCCGAGGTCGATGTAGACGCGCTTATCACCCGGGCAGTAGAACGGGCCAACCGCCGATGTGGCGGCTCCGCATGCCGTCTGTACCTGATTCGTGAAGAACGTCGTCTTTACAGGCTGATATGTGCCACCGCGGCGCTTGTACTCTGCTGTCCAGTAACCCTGGATGCTGTTCACAAAGGCGACCATGCGGCAGTCATCGCGGCTCTGGGCGTCGGCGCCGGTCTGGCAATCCTGTGCCAGCGTACTGCCCGATGGCAGTTCGCCTCCGAGCGTTTGATCCTGGAGCCCTGTCAGGCTGCCCAGGCCACTCCCGCCACCAACAACCTGGGTAAGCACAAGGGCGATGATCGCGATGACGATCCCGATTCCTCCTCCGCCGACGGCAATCCCGCCGGGCAACCCACCGGGGAGGGGGCCTACCCCCGTGCGCCCACGCTGGTCATCAATCTGAGATGTATCAAGCGGGGCATCTTCGTTGATATCGACCATGGCTCTTGCCGCACCTCTCACTTTCGCGATCCAGGTTGCCCGCCGTGCGACGAGCGAAGCTTTACTCAATGCTACGTTGAGTTAGGGAATTGGCCCCAACGGTAACGGAGACCGACGAAACTCGCGAATACGGGTCTCACCGGGCATCGCGTCTAGCGTTTCACGGTCTCAGAATGAAACCTCCAACATAACGGAGTCGACCCATGATTATTCATATGGCTGCCGGGGCTACCCCCGACCAGACGCAGCGCGTTATCGACAGGATCACCCGCGACTATGGCCTTCGTTGCGAGACCATTGTCTCGGATACGACGGTTATCGGCGTCAAGGGTATCGCCGGGATCATCGACGAAGGCCGCATTTCAGAGTTGCCGGGCGTCGAGAGCGTCATCCGCATCACCGAGAAGTACAAGGACGCAAGCCGCACCTTCCATCCAGAGGACACCGTGGTCCGCGCCGGCCGTGTCGCCATCGGTGGCGATAATCTCACGGTCTTCGGTGGCCCTTGCGCCATCGAAAGCGAGCAGCAGGCGCTCGAGTCGGCTCGTATCTCGAGAGACGCGGGTGTCGACATCCTGCGCGCATTCCCCGACAAATCCCGCACCAGTCCCTACGACTATCGTGGCCTCGAACTCTCCCGTGGCCTCGAGATTGCGTCGGCGATGAAAGCCGAAACGGGCTTGCCCATCGTGAGCGAACTCATCGACCTCCGCCACCTCGATGCCTTCCTCAATGCTGGCGTGGACATCATCCAGATTGGCGCCCGGAGCGCACAATACTCGCCACTCCTCGAAGAACTTTCGAGGCTGGATGTTCCCGTCATCCTCAAGCACGGTTTCGGCAATGATATGAACGAGTGGCTCTCTGCCGCGGCATACATCATGTCCGGCATAGACCGAGAGGGCCGCAGCGCCCGCTATGGCAACCGGAACGTCATCCTCTGCTACCGGGGCATCAAGGCGTTCGAGGCCAGCACGCGGTTTGCAGCCGATATCTCGATGATCCCCCTCGTCCGCTCCAAGTCGCACCTGCCGCTCATCGCTGACCCGAGCCATAGCTCAGGCGACCGGAAGCTTGTCGAGCGTGTCGCCTACGGGTTCATCGCTGCCGGGGCCCACGGTATCGAGTTCGATATTCACTCCAACCCGGCTGAGGCACTCTGCGACGGCAAGCAGGCAGTCCTCGGTGGCGAGGCGAAGCGGATTATCGACAACATGCGCCGCATCCACTCGCTGCTCGATGGGCTCGGTGTCGAAACTGGCTCGGTTGGCAGGGTCGCGGCCAAGTAGCTCAGGCAGTCAGTCGTTGGCGGACGGCGCCGATCTGTGCCGGGGTGACACCGATCGCGCGCAGGTACCCCTCGGCATTCCCGTGCCGCTGGCGCAGGTGCGCCAGGAAGATGGTCATGTATTCGGGCTCGGAGGACATCAGTCCCCGGGCCTTTTCTTCGCTGATACCCCGCTCGGCCATCTTCGGCAGCCACTCCGAAAATGCGGGCTCCAGGAGTGCAGCCGAGATCGAGAAGTCCTCGACGATGGTGCCTTCCTCGACTCCGGCGAGGTCGAGCAGGAGTGCGGCGGCGACCCCGGTTCGGTCCTTGCCCGCGGCACAGTGAAAGACAACGCCCCCGTCCACTGAGGCGATGGTCTCAAAAAGGCGGCGGTAGGCTGCCGTGCCCGTCTCGAGCATCGAGATGTACACGGGGCCATAGCCATTGAACTCCGCCCCAAGACCAGCCGGGGATGCATCCTGTTCGAATACCGGTGCGTGCACCTGGCGGATCCCGAACGGCGTGCCGTCTGGCGTCACGTCGCGCTCACGTTCGACCGTCGACCGAAGATCGACGATGACCTCGACTCCGGCGTCGGCCAGTGTACCCATGCCGCTCCGCGTCAGGCGGTGGAGGCTCGCCGAGCGAATCACCGATTCGTTCGTGGCACGGCCGCCCGCAGCCGCATATCCACCCAGGTGGCGGACATTGTGGGCAACCTCGATCGCCAGCTCTCGCGTGCTGTTCATTGTTGTCATACCTGTATTGTCCTGAATCACGATGAATGGTGCATTAACAGCCCATCAGGCCAGGTCAACAGCCGGCCTGCCGTATGCTTACCCGGCGATCCCCATGCCAGGAGCCTCCGATGATTACCCGTGACCGTATCGTGCGAACCTTCCTCGAACTTGTTTCCATCGATTCCCCTTCTGGCGACGAGGATGTGATCGCCGAAGAACTCGTCCATCGATTCGCCACCCTGGGCCTCGACGTTTCACAGGACGGCCACGGGAATGTCCTGGGCAAGCGGCCCGGAACCGGTGAGCCAATCCTCCTTTCGGCCCACATGGATACAGTGGAGCCGGGCCGCGGAATAAAACCCGTGTGGGACGGTGAAGACATCATCCGGAGCGACGGGACGACGATTCTCGGGGCAGACAACAAGGCTGGCTGCGCGGTAATCCTCGAAGTTATCGAGTCGGCGATTGAAGATGGGGCAATCACCCGGCCGATCGAGGTGGCTATAAGCCGGGGCGAGGAGGTCGGCCTTACAGGTGCGGCCCACATGGACTACACGCGAATCACCACGAAGGTAGCGATCGTTATCGACTCTGGAGGGCCCCCGTCGAGTGTCCAGGGGGCTGCCCCATACTCGTTTGGCTACACCGTTGAGGTTCACGGAAAGTCGGCGCACGCCGGACTCGAACCGGAGAAAGGTGTGCCGGCCATTACCATTGCCGCCGAGGCGGTTCTCGGCCTTCCCCAGGGCCGGATCGATTTCGAGACCACCGGAAACGTGGGCCGTATCCAGGGCGGGCTGGTCGTCAACGCTGTCCCCGATTACTGCAAAGTCGAGGGTGAGATGCGCTCGATGGAGTTCGAGAAGGTCGATGCGCTGGTCACCCGGTCAAAAGACCACCTCGCCGAAGTGCAGTCACGGCACCCCGATGCGCGTGTGGAAGGCAGGTTCTCCATGGGCTACCCGGGCTATCGCCTCGAACCAGGAGACCCCGCAGCCGACCTGTTGTATGGGGTGCTTCGCAACCTGGGCATGGAGCCCGACCCGCATCCTGTTGGTGGAGGTACCGACGGTAACGTCTTTCGTGGCCACGGGATCTCGAGCGTCGTCATCGGTCGCGGAGGCTACAACCAGCACACAAGAGACGAGTACCTGGTCATTCCCGAGATGCTCGACTGTGCACGAGTCGTTGAGGCGATCGTCCGAACGATCTGAGTTAGCGCCGACCCCGTCCATGGTAGAAGTCGCACCCCGGTGTGTCGGTCCATGGCGAAAGGATGCCGCTCCCAGGGTGCAGGCACGTCCCTCGGCCACCTTCCCCGTCCTCAACGAACTCCCTGCACGACCCGCAGACTCTGGTTTGTGCCTCGTGGCGCTGCTCGCCGAATTCGCCCGACATCAGCGATTCGAATGGGTCGAGGTCGTCATGAAGAAGAAGCCATTCGCCGTCAAGGCCTGGCTCGAAGCCCGGTTCGAGAATGCGCTGCGTGCTCCGCCGCTCTCGTTTGCGATTCTTCCTGTGTCCCATCAGCTTCGAGGGTATCGCCCGCTACCATGATTCGCCAACGGCCCCGGACCGTGCAATGAGAACGGCGGCTCGGTGAGGGCCGCCGTTCGGGGTCGTTCCAGGTGAGCCTTAGCCTGCCTCGTCGCTCACAACGTCGGCCTGGCGGATGAGGCTTCGCCGGTCCTTGAACTTGGCCTTCAGGTAGTCGCGGTTCATCTGCGCAATGAAGTTGATGCTAATCCCGGCCGGGCAGACCGCTTCGCACTCCGCGTAGTTGGTGCAACTCCCGAAGTACTCCTCCATCGTGTCGACCATCGAGGCGACGCGGGCCCAGCGCTCGGCCTGGCCCTGGGGCAGCATGTTCAGGTGCGAGACCTTGGCCGACGTGAATAGCTGTGCTGCGCCATTTGGACAGGCAGCGACACAGGCGCCGCAGCCGATACATGCCGCCGCATCCATCGCCTTGTCGGCAACGAACTTCGGAACGAGCGTGGCATTCGCATCGGGAGCCGCGCCGGTCATCGCCGAGATGAATCCGCCAGACTGGATGATCCGGTCGAACGCACTCCGGTCGACTGCGAGATCCTTGATGATCGGAAACGCATTCGCCCGCCACGGCTCGACGACGATAGTTTCGCCGCTGCGGAAGTTCCGCATATGAAGCTGACAGGTGGTGACGTGGCGGACCGGCCCGTGCGGTGTCCCGTTGATGACGACGCCACACATCCCGCAGATGCCTTCCCGGCAGTCACTATCGAACGCGATGGGCTCTTTGCCTTCAGTAATGAGGCGTTCATTGATCACGTCGAGCATTTCGAGGAACGACATGTCCTCGCTGACATCGGGCGCCTCATAGGTTTCGAACCCGCCCTGGGCGTTGGGGCCCGCCTGGCGCCAGACCTTGACCGTGAGGGAGAGGGTCACTTGTAGCTCCTTTGTGACGGGTGGGCGTACTCGAACTCGAGTGGCTCCTTGTGGAGTTCTGCAGGCTGGCCCGCACCGCGGAACTCCCACGCTCCGACATACGAGAAATTGTCATCGTCGCGCAGCGCCTCACCATCTGGTGTCTGGTGCTCCTCGCGGAAATGACCACCACACGACTCTTCGCGGTGAAGTGCGTCCTGGCAGATGAGCTCGCCGAGTTCGAGGAAGTCGGCGACACGCCCGGCCTTTTCGAGTGATTGATTGAAATCTGCGGCCGAGCCAAGGACGCGCACGTCATTCCAGAACTCATCGCGCAACTTCGCGATTTCGACCTGTGCCCGCCGAAGTCCTTCGGCTGTGCGGCCCATGCCGCAGTCCTCCCAGAGGGTCTTGCCGAGTTTCCGGTGGATGGCGTCGGCCGACTGTGTGCCCTTGATGCTGAGCAGCCGGTTGACTCGTTCGTTCACCGAGTCCCGGGCCTCCTGGAACTCGGGAGCCTCAACTGAGGGTGCCGGCGTGTTCAGCAGGCCCGCCAGGTAGTTCGGCAGGGTGGCCGGCAGGACGAAGTACCCATCGCTCAGGCCCTGCATCAGTGCCGAAGCACCGAGCCGGTTCGCCCCATGGTCTGAGAAGTTCGCCTCGCCGACGACGAACAGGCCTGGCACGTTGCTCATCAGGTTGTAGTCGACCCAGAGCCCACCCATGGTGTAGTGCACGGCCGGGTAGATACGCATCGGTACGTGATACGGGTCCTCGCCGGCGATGTTCTTGTACATGTCGAAGAGGTTGCCATAACGCTGTTCGATTGTTTCACGCCCGAGCCGCTCGATTGCACTCTTGAAGTCGAGATACACACCGTTCTTCAGGGGACCAACGCCGAATCCCGCATCGACCATCCGCTTAGCTGCCCGGCTGGCAACGTCGCGCGGCACGAGGTTCGCGAATGACGGATAGATACGTTCCAGGTAGAAGTCGCGTTCGCTTTCGGGAATCGAGTTCGGCGGACGCGTGTCGTTCTTGTCCTTGGGTACCCAGATGCGCCCGTCGTTACGGAGCGACTCCGACATGAGCGTGAGCTTCGACTGGTGTTCGCCGCTCACAGGGATGCAGGTTGGGTGAATCTGGGTGTAACAGGGATTGGCGAAGTAGGCACCCTTCCGGTGGGCTCGCCAGATAGCCGTGGCATTCGAACCCTTGGCATTCGTCGAGAGAAAGAACGCGTTGCCATAACCACCGGTGCCAAGCACGACGGCGTGCGCCGAGTGCGAGCTGATCTCGCCGGTAACGAGGTCGCGGACGATGATTCCGGCGGCCCGGCCGTCCTTCACGACGAGCTCCAGCATCTCGGTGCGCGGGTACATTTTCACCGTTCCCGCTTCGATCTGGCGGGCGAGGGCCTGGTAGGCACCCAGAAGAAGCTGCTGGCCCGTCTGTCCGCGTGCATAGAACGTACGTGAGACCTGCGCTCCGCCAAATGAGCGGTTGTCAAGCAAACCGCCATACTCTCGGGCGAACGGCACGCCCTGGGCGGCGCACTGGTCGATAATCTGCGTGCTGATCTGGGCGAGGCGATAGACGTTGGCTTCGCGCGAGCGGTAGTCGCCACCCTTGATGGTGTCGTAAAAAAGGCGGTAGACGGAGTCGCCGTCGTTCTTGTAGTTCTTCGCGGCGTTGATGCCACCCTGGGCAGCAATACTGTGTGCCCGCCGCGGGCTGTCCTGGAAGCAGAAGACCTTGACGTTATACCCCTGCTCACCGAGCGTTGCTGCCGCTGCTCCACCAGCGAGTCCCGTGCCGACGATGATGACGTCGAACTTGCGGCGATTCTGTGGCGCCACGAGCTTCATATTAAACTTGTGGTTGTCCCACTTGTCAGCGAGCGGCCCCTCAGGAGCCATCGAGCGGAGTTCCATCGTTTCCGTTGTCATGCGGCCCTCCTACGAGACCACGCCGGTCAGGACGGCGATGGGAATGCTGACGTTACCGATGACGATGACCGCAGCAAACGCGCGGGCGAACCACTTTCGCCAGATGTTGAAGCGCGGGTTGTTCCAGCCGAGCGACTGAAACAGGCTCCATGCGCCGTGGTAGATGTGTATCCCCAGGAGAACGTTCGCGATGATGTAGACGCCGGCTATCCACCAGCGGTCGCGTGAGAAGCTGTGCAGCAGGTTCTCGTAGGGCTTCTCATCCTGGAAGTTCGAGTGGACGACGTGGTAGCCCCAGGTCATGTCCATCAGGTGGAAGAGGAGAAACGCGCCGACGATGACTCCCGACCAGCGCATCGTGCGGGCAGCGTAGGTGGCTGCGACATACGTCCGCCCGCCCTCGTATTTCTGCGGACGGGCGCGGCGGTTGAGCATCGTGAGCGAGTACGCGGAGTGGATGTGAAGGATGAACGCGAGGATCAACCCGGCCCGCATGATCCAGAGCAAACCGGTGTGTGGAAGGATCGGTTCGCCTATCTCGCGCAGATATGCACCATAGGCGTTGAGGTGCTCCTCGCCGGTGTAGATCTTGAGGTTGCCGACCATGTGGGCGAGGACGAAGCCGAGCAACATCAAGCCCGTGACTGCCATCACCGACTTCTTGCCGATCGCGGAACCGTAGAAGTCGAGCAGCCAGAAGCCCGGTCGATTTCGCTGGCGGACGTGAGGGATGTGTTCGGCTCTCCCGCGGCCGGATGTCGGACTGATCATTCGTTTCCCCCCGGATGCTGTGCACGGCCGATGCGTTCCGCAGGGCACACGCTCGCTCCTCCCCACGTATCACTGGACGCCGCGCTGCCAGGCCCTCGGAAATCCTACGCACCAGCTATCGGGGCATCAATCGAGTGTCATACATTAGTGCTATAGAAGGTGCCCCAACCTATCGGGAATCCATCAATGCCCAGCGGAGAATACCCACGACCGACTTGGCATCGCAGATCCGCCCCGAATTGATGCCTGCGAGTGCTTCGTCCCGGGTCAGTGTCTCGATCTCGATATCCTCATCCTCGTCTCCATCGAGCGAGGACTCCTCGAGTTCGTCGCAGACAAACAGGTGGATGTACTCCGTCGTGTAACCCGGCGCGACATAAAAGCCACCGAGCGAGATGACCCGCCCGGGTTTCTGCCCAACCTCCTCCTGCAGCTCACGTGAAACCGCGGCGATCGGCGCCTCACCGCGCTCCAGCGTCCCGGCCGGCAACTCGAGAAGCCGGCCGTTGGCGGCATGACGGTACTGTGTCACCAGCAGCAGCTTCCCATCACCTGTGACCGGAACCATCGCTACCGCACCGGGATGCTTGATGATCTCCCGGCGGGCCACGACGCCGCCGTCCATCAGGATCTCGTCGAGTTCCACGTTGAACAGGTGGCCTTCGTAAACGGTGTGGGACGAAATGAGGCGGGGAAGCTCGGGCATCAGGTGGCTCCGTTTGTCGGGCTATGGAGTGTTGCTCTGTTGCTGCGGGCGGGCCGCAGCGCGCTCCAGTGCCTCATCGATAGCGTCGGGCTGGAAGCCATGGACCAGTTCACCGTCGATGACGAGCAGCGGAGCCAACCGGCCCCCAAGACGCACGAATTCATGTGCGGCCTGCTCGTTTTCGAGCACATTCCGCACCTCGTATGGCACCTGGCGCTCGTCAAGAAACTTCTTGACTACCGTGCAGCTTCAGCGTTCGTCGGAGTAGAGGATGACTCGGTCCATTCATCGAGTTTGGCAGCCCCGGTGCGAGAGCGAAAGCAGCCAGCCGGTCCTGCACCTTCCACATAGTCCCGCTGGCCGTCGTGCCCTTTCTCGGCAACCGCTACGAGATCGTACGCACCGGCTTGATTGCCAGCACCGGCTGGACATGAAGACGAGGCGGCCCGTGTGGGCCGCCTCGTCTTGAAATGGCCGGCGGGCGGGGTGTTTAGTCGAGGTAATCCTTGAGTTTGCGGCTGCGCGACGGGTGGCGAAGCTTGCGCAGTGCCTTCGCCTCAATCTGGCGAATACGTTCGCGGGTTACCCCGAATTCGCGCCCGACCTCTTCGAGCGTCCGGCTCCGGCCATCTTCGAGGCCGAAGCGCAACTGGAGCACGCGCCGTTCGCGCCCGGTCAGGCTGGCGAGGACGTCTTCGACCTGCTCCCGCAACAGCTGCTGGCTGGCAGCCTCTGCCGGTGCAAGTGCTGACGGGTCTTCGAGGAAATCTCCGAGATGGCTGTCTTCCTCCTCGCCGATGGGTGTCTCGAGCGAAACCGGCTCCTGCGAGACCTTCTGGATCTCACGGATCCGTTCGGGCGTGTAGCCCTGTGAGGCATCGGGCTTCCCGCTCTCGGTCATGCCGCGGGCGATCTCCTCGCTCGTTGGCTCGCGGCCATACTCCTGCACCAGGCGCCGGCTGACGCGGACGAGCTTGTTGATCGTCTCGACCATGTGGACCGGGATGCGGATTGTGCGGGCCTGGTCGGCGATAGCCCGGGTAATCGCCTGGCGAATCCACCAGGTGGCGTACGTCGAGAACTTGTAGCCCTTGCGGTAGTCGAACTTCTCGACGGCGCGGATGAGGCCAATGTTCCCTTCCTGGATGAGGTCGAGAAGCGACATGCCCCGGCCGATGTATTTCTTCGCCACCGAGACCACGAGCCGGAGGTTCGCTTCGGTGAGGCGCTTCTCGGCCTTTGCCCCGTTTCGCTTGAGCGTGTCGAAGTGGTACCCGAGCTTCTCCTCGAGTTCCGAGAGCTTCTCGACGAGCCCGTCGGCGGGCGGTACGAGCTGATCCTCGCCACCGGCGACTTCACCCATCTGGGAGACGAGATCCGATGTGAGGATATGCGTGATCGTCGAGAGCAGGACGATCTTGTGATGTGCCTCGTCTTCCGCCTGCTTGAGCTTGGTGACGATGTGCGCCCGGAAGTCGAGGTCCATCTCGCCGTCGATCAGCCCACGGAACTGGGCGTCGGCGATCGTCTCTGAAAGTGACAGGTTCTTGAGTTTCGGTGCGTCAGCGTTTCGCCACTTCGGCGGTCGCATCGTCACGCCGTTTTCATCCTTCTTCGGCGGGACGAGCTTGTCATAGTCGTCGAGGAATCGCCTGGCTTCCTTGTAGATGGGCAGGAGTTCCGCCCACTCCTCGAGCAGTGTCACGGCGACACGTGCGGCAGATGGCGGGTGGCCATAGCTTTCGACATAGCCGCGCTCAATCTCCTCCAGGTGGATGCCTTCTTCCATCTGGCGGGCGAGGTGCTTCTCGTCGTCGGCGGTAAGCAGGTAGACCTTCCCGATCTCCCGCAGGTACATGCGAACCGGGTCGTCAATGCCTTCCGATTCCTCGGTCAGCAGGGCGAGGCTGGTGTCTTCTTCTTCTTCTTCATCTTCCGTTTCGACCGTGCCCTCTTCGTCTTCATCGAGGGCCGGTTCGCTGGTGTCGTCCTCGGCCTCGTCTGCCTCGAAGCTCGAGAGGCGACTGAGCACACTGTCGATCATTGCGCCATCGGCCGAAGTGCGGTGCTCAGTCAGGGTATCGTCAGTCATGTAAGTCCTTTCCCTCTGGGCGCTCACAGGGTACGAGCGCAAGGCCGAAAAGCATCGAATAGCGTTTTGGGCAAACTTCTCCTTTTCCAGTATGGCAAGAGCTTTTCGGGATATCAATACTCGCCAACGGTTTCTTGACGCTCATTGGCAAAGGCCGGGACATCCCACCCATGATGTCCGGCGGCTATCCTTCTGCAGGTTCGAGCGCGCTGCGTCCCCACTTCACCAGGTAGAGCATCGGCAGGATCCCGACGCTGTTGACGAGTATCAGCGGTGCGACCCACCGGTACTGGCGGTTCTGGACAGCACGGCGTATGGCGATGGCCTTCCACGCCGCATCCCAGAGAAAGATGACGATACCAACAGGCACGCGATTACGTTTCACCTGCCCAGTGTAGCGGGACTGAACGCACGTGCCGCTGCTACGCTGGCCACAGATGGACCTCAGCGCCGCGACGCTCATTGGAATCCTGGACCGCATGGGTATCGTCGCCTTCGCGCTGTCGGGCGTTGAACTGGGCGCCCGCCGGCGATTCGACGCCTTTGGCCTCCTCGTGATGGGTGTCGTTACTGCAACGGGTGGCGGGCTTATCCGCGACGTGATTCTTGGCCGCCGTCCCTACGTCATCGATCGCGAGGATTACCTGCTCTGGGCCATTCTTGCCACACTGCTCTGGATCCCGGTGGTCTGGCGTGGACGTGTGGCACCGAGGGTACTCCTCCTGCTTGCCGATGCGGCTGGCCTCGGTGCGTTCGCCGCAGCGGGCGCACTCGCAGCCATTCATGTTGAACTTTCCCTGCCCGATGTCATCCTGATGGCCATCGTGACCGGTGTGGGTGGCGGAGTTGTCCGTGACTTGCTCGCCGACCGCGTACCGCTCGTCCTCCATTCCGAGGTCAATGCAACAGCCGCGGGTCTCGGCGCGCTGGTCCTCTGGGCCGTCGAACCCTGGTCGAACGGTGCTGCTGCGATCCTCGGCGCCGGAGTTGCGGCCGCAATTCGCATCGGAACCGTTGCCTTCAACCTCCATCTGCCCGTACCTGCACGGGACCCATTCGATCCACCTACCGCCTGATCCGCCAGGAGAGCCCGGGAGAGTCAATGGGCGACGCTGTCACCACGTCCACCTGTACCGCCTGGCTGGCGGTGGAGACGGTGAGTGTACCGACCTTCGCTCCCGCAGCGACAGGGGCTTCGAGCGGCTCGAACGTCACTTGTCGCGAAACCGGCGTTCCCGCCCACGTCGTGACCTCCACGTCGTTCGCCGCGACTGCATCAACGACTGTGCCCCACGCCGACCTGATCGTTCCCACGGGCGCGCCCTTGCTGACAGCTTTCGTAGTGGTCACCCAGGAGGGCGCGGCCCGGAGCAGGTCGCGGGCGGCCGCGAACACCGTCGCACGGTCAGGTTGCCCGAGGAGCACAGCGACCGCACGCTTTGTCCCGGCTGGCGTTTCGAGGTCGGCCGCAAATACCAGGCAATCGCCTGCTTCATCCGTCTCGCCGGTCTTGATACCAACGACTCCATCGTCATCGAGGAGGACGTTCGTGTTGTCCACCTCGCCTGCGACGGGCAGAGTCACCGTCTTCTGCCGCACGATCGCGGCAAACACCGGCTCGCGCATGGCGGCCAGGGCGAGGATGAGCATGTCGGGTGCAGTTGAGGTCGTCTTCGCGGAGAACCCGGAGGAGTCATCGAAATGGGTGTGGGCCATGCCCAGGCGGCTCGCCTCAGCATTCATCGCGGCGACGAACGCACCGGCTGAGCCCATGTCCCATGTGGCAAGAATCTCGGCGAAGTTGTTCGCCGATGGCAGGAGGAGCCCCTGGAGGAGCTGGTATTCAGTCAGCGTCTCTCCTTCACGCACGTCGACCGCTGACTCATCGTTCAGGATCGCCTGCTGGTAGCGCTCAACATCGCCCTTGGTAATCGTCACCGTCGGACCTTGCTCACCCGGGGTCAGAGGGTGATGTTGAAGAATGACGTAGGCAGTCATGATCTTCGTGGTCGAGGCGATCGGCTTCGCGCCAAGCTCACGACCAAACTCAGCCACCTGGCCCAGGCCCTCGATTGCTAGTGCGCCTTGCCCTACCGCGGGCCATGGCAACTTGCCCGGAGGTTCTGTGTTCGGTCCTTCTGACGTGAGGGTGACCGCCGAGGAGAGCGGCGGGATTTCCTCCGTATAGCGCGACGCAACCACACCTGCCACGCTCGACAGCGCGATCACGACCATCGCAAGAACGACGACGAGTGGCCAGCCAATGGTTGTCCGAGGCGTCTCCAGGGTTCCTCAAGCCTCCGCGAGCTTCCGGTGAGGCCAGCACTCACTCACATGCACCATACCAATGGCGGGTGAACCATTCGAGCCGGCGAGAAGGCCTTGTTTACGGTCACCGCACCAGCCGGAGCTAATCCATGAGCGAACGAAATCCGTCAATCCCGTGCTCGGGCGGACTCTGCGGTGACCATTCTGGCCGTGCCCGAAAGAAGCGCTCCTCACCATAGAAGCGTTGTCGGAACTCCTCGGGGATACGTGCAAAGAGACTGCTCTCTCCAAATTGACTGCGGTGCATGCCAGCCGCGGCACGCTTCTCCGCGACCAGGTCGCTGACATCGTGCACCAGGCTTACCGGTGGGTCCGGCTCCTTCATCGCCGCGTCGTAACGCGCTCGCCGCTCCGGGTCGAGCGGTTCAGGCAGCAGGCCACGACGCTCGAGTTCGAGGTACATCCCCGCGAACCGTTTCATCGTGAACGCCCCCCAGTAGAGCCGCTTCGCCTGCCACGGATTGCCGCTTTCTGGAAATGCCGCGGGATCCGATGCCTCGGTGAATGCTGCAAGGGTGTGGCGGTGCATGGCGATGTGATCGGGGTGGCCGTAACCACCGTTCGGGTCCCACGTGAAGATGATGTGGGGCCGAAGCTCCCGGAGCAGGAATACAATCTGTCCGACCACGACCTCCGCGGGTTGGGCGTGGAGGCAGTGTGGGTCATTGTTCTCCGGCGTGCCTGCCATGCCACTATCGCGGAAAGGGAGAAATCGCACATCCGCGAGTCCGATCTGCGCCATCGAAGCGCGTAGTTCGAGTTCCCGCACGTACCCCAGGGTCTCCGGTGTTGCCAGTCTTGGATCGCTGATTTCACCGACTTCCCCGCGGGTTCCGCAGAGGAGGGTGACCTTCGCTCCTTCGTGGAGAAGCCGGGCGAGCGTCCCGGTTACCTGGCCTTCGTCATCCGGGTGACCATAGGTGGCGAATACACGGAGACCATCGAGTGAGCCCGGCATTAGTCAATCCCTCGCGCTTCTTGTTCGCCGGCGTAGATCGCATCACGTGAGCGCCGGAAAGCTTCCCAGCCCTGCTCACGAAGGACCTTCAGGTTCGGATCGATTGAGGCGCCACGCTGGTCGAGCAAGGCTGCCATGGCTGGATCGGAACGGTAGTCGAGCGACGCCATAAACCCGGCGACCTCGTAGACGCGGTTCACAAGCAGCTTGTTGCTGCGAACCGCGTGCTGGGGCAGCTTGGCGAGCTTTGTCGCCCACTCCGCGGCAGTGGGGAGCAACTGGTCGCCGGGCACAACCTTGTTCACCAGGCCGAGGCGGAGAGCCTCCTGTGCATCGATCCGTTCGCCGAGCATCAGGATCTCCTTGGCCTGCTTGATACCCGTTAGGAAGGGGGTCACGAGGATTGGTGGTGCGAAACCGTGGCGAATCTGGAGTTCGCCAAGAACCGCGTCCTCGGCAGCGATGGTGAAGTCGCACATACCGACGAGTTCATGCCCCTGGCCAACGGCGTAACCCCGTACTGCCGCGATGACAGGTTTGGGCATCCGCCAGATCGCCAGATTGATATCCATGGCGCTTGGTGTGGGCAGGTCATCGCCCGGGGGAACTGACTGTATATCGCCGCCCGATGAGAACGCCCGGCCGGCACCAGTGAGGATGACGGACCGTACCTCATCGTCCGATTCTGCCTGTTCCAGGGCGGCCATCAGGCGTCGCTGGATCGACCAGTTGATGGCATTCAGTACAACGGGCCGGTTGAGGGTGATGACGGCGTAGTTCTCGTGCTTTTCGAAGAGGACATCATCGGGAGATGGGGGTGGGATCTCAGGCTGGTCTGCCACAGGATACTCCGGAGCGTAGCGTTTTCGGTGAGCCTACCGGCTGGTGATCCACCCCGCCACTCCCCGGTTTCCGGGGAGATCGTCCATCTCGCAGCAATGGTTGCCTGCTCCGCACCGGGTTTTTGATTCCGTTGCTGTGTCACAGCAATCGCCTTGGTAGACTTGACGCGCCAGCCGGCCCGATCCGGTGATGGCGCTGGAGACCTCATGTACCGTCGCATCCTCACCGGCATCATCGCGCAGGGAAAGACCCGCGATTTCCTTGCGGCCATGCGCGAATCGAGCGAGCACCAGGAAGAGCGCGGTATCCGGGCGCGCACCGCCGTCTGGGGCGCAATGACGGGTCAAACGAACTCCGTCCTCATCGCCAGCGACTTCAACACGCTCGATGAACTGGAGAAGTTCACCGAACTCGCTACCACCGATGCGAGCTTCGCCGTGGTCCGCCGGGCGGTACGCTCGCAGATGATCTACGAGGCGTCGAACGTCTCCATCCACCGGCTCGCGTATCACTCCGAGGGAATGATATCGAGCGAGGACGCGACCGCACCCCGCCAGTACATGCGGACGCTCGCTGGTGATGTGCAGCCCGGGCGCCACCGTGAATTCGTCATGTCGATCTCCCAGGCGCTTGAATACCAGAAAGCGCATGGTATCGCCGCTACCACGAGCGTCTGGTCCGCGATGACCGGCGCGACGAACGCCATCAGTGTGGTTGGGGAGTTCGATACGCTTGCCGAGCTCGAGAAGTTCGACCACATGGCGGTGCAGGATGAGGAGTTCGCGAAGCTCCGGCGCGGGAGCCGCGAGAGCATGGTATTTCTCACGAGCCATGTCCAGCTCATGCGGAATTTGCTATAGATTCATGACCCGGAAGAACGCAGAAACGGGGTGGCAATTGCCACCCCGTTCATTTCGCAACGAACTGGAGAACGTTAGCAGCAGGAGCGAGGCTGGCCGCTGCCGTCCTCAGTCTGGAAGCTCGAACCGCAGGCACAGCTCTTCACCGCGTTCGGGTTGAAGATGCTGAAGCCGCTCTTCATGATGTCATCGACATAATCGATCTCGGCACCACTGAGATACTGGGCACTCTCCGGATCGACGAGGATGCGCACGCCAGACTGGTGCAGAACGATGTCGTCGTCTTCGGCCGAGCGCGCGAGCGCCATGCCATACTGGTAGCCGCTGCAGCCGCCACCCGCGACGAAAACGCGGAGGGCGCCGTCCGGAAGGTCACGAGCCTGCAGAAGGGCCCTGGCCTTTTCGGCGGCCTTTTCGGTGATGTTGACGAGGACCGGGGCCTCGGGCTGAGTCGTCATCCTGCCTCCCATGGGCTTGCCAAAATGGTGCCGGCGGGGGTTCCGCTTATTAGCACTGCGAAAAGTATAGCCCGGCGCGAAAAGGCCCGTCCACAGTCTTCTCCCTGATAAATCCTTGCTACGCTGGATGTGCGATGGACCGAATCTACCTTGATCACGCTGCCACCACTCGTCCCGACCCACGTGTCGTCGAAGCCATGCTGCCAATGTTCTCGACGTACTGGGGCAACCCTTCGAGTATCTATCTCGAGGGCCAGGAAGCACACCGCGCTCTCGACGCTGCGCGCAAACTCTGCGCCGACCTCCTCGGTGTTCAGCCAAGGGAGATCGTCTTCACCAGCGGTGGAACCGAGTCCGACAACATGGCGATCCGCGGCGCTGCCCTTGCCCAGCGCGCTCGGGGCCGGGGTGACCATATTGTCACCACCCAGGTCGAGCACCACGCTGTGCTTCACACAGTCGAGCAACTCGAAAAGGAGGGATTCCGGGCGACCTACTTGCCAGTCGATGGTGAGGGTGTGGTCAGCCTCCAGGCACTCGAGGAGGCAGTTGGTCCGGAAACGGTCGTCGTAAGTGTCATGGCAGCGAACAACGAGGTGGGTACCATCGAACCCATCGCCGAGGTCAGCCGGGTTGCCAAAGCAAAGAACCCCAGGGTTGTCGTCCACACCGATGCCGTCCAGGCAGCGGGCGCCATCGATATCCGCCCGTCCATCCTTGGCGTCGATCTCCTAAGCCTCGCCGGTCACAAGATCTACGGGCCAAAGGGCGTCGGGCTGCTGTACATCCGGAACCGGACCCCATTCCAGCCGATGATCCATGGTGGAGGGCAGGAAAAAGACCGGCGCTCGGGCACCGAGAACGTGCCCGGAATCATCGGCCTCGCCGCTGCGATGAAACTCGCATGGGAAGGAGCAAACGACCGTAACGCCCGCGTTGGAACTCTGCGCGATCGTCTCCTCTACGGCCTCCCGGAGCGGATTCCTGACACGGTCATTACCGGGCCCAGCAACCCCGAAAAGCGCCTGGCAAACAGCTTCAGCTGCTGTTTTCGAAATGTGGAGGGCGAGAGCGTCCTCCTCGCCCTAGATATGGCCGGCGTAGCCGCCAGCTCGGGCTCAGCGTGCACAACGGGAGCGCTCGAACCCTCGCATGTCCTCACCGCGATGGGCATCGACCGTGACCTCGCCCACGCGAGCCTGCGCCTCACCCTTGGCGCCGAAAACACCGACGCGGAAATCGACCACGTCCTGGAGACCCTCCCGGCCATCGTCGCACGCCTCCGCTCCCTCGCCGGATAGCTCCACGAAGGCGCGGAGGTCTCAGGGGATGCACGAGAGACTCGCCGGAAGTCTTCCCGAGTGCGGTGCCAGTTCGCTATCGAGCTTCCGTGGTCCTCGACCATCTCCGTATTGCTGTGGTCACGAAATCCCCTGCTGGGCGAGGAAGTCGAGGATATCCTGGATGGACTTGATGTTCTCCGCGTCCTCGTCGCGGATCTCGAACTCCGCATCGTCGGCAAATGCTTCTTCGATGGCGATTGTCAGGTCGACGATATCAAGTGAGTCGGCACGAAGGTCATCGACGAGGCTGGCCTCCGCGGTGACCTCATCCGGGCTGACTTTGAGTTGCTTGACGACGACATCGCGGACGCGCTCGAACGTGGTGGCCATGCTGGTTCTCCTGTGGGTACCAAATACGATTGCGGCACCCCTCTCGAGTGCCACGGAAGCTGAAGAATCCGACCGATGCTAGCTTAGGACTGGTACTTGCGGAAGATCACGCAGCCGTTCTGCCCGCCGAACCCGAAGCCATTCGCAGCCGCCGCGTTCACCACCATCTTGCGCGCCTTGAGTGGGACATAGTCGAGGTCGCAGACCGGGTCCGGTGTCTCCAGGTTGATCGTCGGGGGGACGATGTCGTCGTGAACAGCCATGAGCGCTGCCAGTGACCCAACTGCTCCGGCCGCGCCAAGCAGGTGGCCGACCATCGATTTCGGCGAACTGATGGCGAGTCTGCGTGCAGCCTCGCCGAATGCGAGTTTGATGGCGATGGTCTCGGCAGCATCGTTCAACGGCGTACCCGTTCCGTGCGCTGCGATGTAGTCAATCTCGTTCGGCCGCATACCCGCTGCCTTGAGCGCCTCCGTCATCGCCTCCGCCGCACCCGTCCCATCCTCGCGCGGTGCGGTGATGTGATAGGCGTCACACGTCAGTCCGCCGCCCATGAGCTCTCCATAGACCCGTGCATTCCGCTTCCTCGCTCGCTCCTCCGATTCAATGACCATCACTGCAGCGCCTTCGCCAAACACGAATCCGTCGCGGTCGGCATCAAATGGGCGGCTGGCACGTTGTGGTTCATCGTTCCGCCGGCTCAGTGCCTTCATATTGGCCAGTGCGGCGATCGGCAGCGGGTGCAGTGCTGCCTCGGTACCCCCGGCCAGCACGACGTCCGCGCGTCCGCTGTCAATGAGCTGTTTCGCCTCGATATACGAGTAGAGCCCGCTGGCGCAGGCGGCGACGCTCGCAAGTGCGGGCCCACGCAGGCCCAGGTTCATCGATACCTGGCAGGCGCCCATGTTCGGAGCCATCACCGGGATGTAGAAGGGGCTGACGCGGGCCGGCCCGCGATCGCGTAGCGTGAGCACTTCTTCCATCGTGTCGATTGCTCCGCCTGAGCCAGTCGCAATTGCCGATGCGGCACGGCCCCGTTCGCCATCTTCGAGGACGAGGCCGGCATCCTGGGCGGCCATGCGTGCAGCAGCCACGGCGAACTGGGCGAAGCGCGACATCCGGCGTGCATCTTTCGTGTCCATGTAGTCGCCTGCCTGGAAGTCGTTCACTTCCGCGGCGATTTTCACAGGCATGTCCGTCGTGTCGAACCGGGTGATCGTCGAGATCCCCGACACACCACCGATGAGGTTCTGCCAGAACTCATGCGCGGTCAGCCCGATGGGCGTGATGGCGCCGACACCGGTCACCAATGCTCTGGTCACACGTCACTCCGCAGGGTTAGTTCGCCTCCCGGAAGATGAGGCACGAGTTATGGCCGCCGAGGCCAACCGAGGTCGTCATCGAGATCCGAACCCGGCGTGAGCGTGCGACGTTCGGGACATAATCCAGGTCGCATTCCGGGTCGGGAGTGGTGTAGTTGATGGTTGGAGGGACCTTCTGGTCGCGAATCGCCATCACGCACGCCAGGGCTTCCACGGAGCCGGAGGCCCCCATGCAGTGGCCGGTAATGGGCTTCACCGAGCTGATGGCCGCCTTGTAGGCGGCATCACCCATGATCTCCTTGAAGACCATGGTCTCGACACGGTCATTGAGCGGCGTGCCGCTGCCGTGCGGGTTGATGTAGTCGATCTCCGAGGGGTCGATTCCGGCCTTTCGAATTGCCGCGTTTACGGCGCGCTTCAGTCCGCGGCCCGTCTCGTGCAAGGCGATCATGTCGTAGGCGTCGTTCGACGCTCCATAGCCGACGATCTCGCAGTAGATCTTCGCACCGCGAGCCTTCGCGTGCTCGTACTCCTCGAGGATCATCCCGCAGCCGCCTTCACCGGCGATGAATCCGTCGCGGTTCAGGTCGAATGGTTTGAGGGCCTTCTCTGGATGCTCATTGTCACCCGCGAGTGCACGCATCGAGCACCAGGTGGCGTGATAGATCGGGAGGAGGACCGCCTCTGAACTACCGCTGATCACCGCGACGGCATCTCCCCGGCGGATGGTTTCGAACGCCTCGCCGAGGGTCGCACCGCCGGTAGCACAGGCACTGACGATCGCCATATTTGGTCCGCGGGCACCGGTTGCGATGGCGATATGCCCGCTCGCCGCGTCCGGGATGAAGTTGGCAACGAGAAACGGTGTAACCCGCCGGGGCCCCTTCGTTTCGAGCACCTTCTGGTATTCGAGAATGAGGTCGGTGCCCCCACCACCCGAGCTGAACATGACGCCGATTTCATCGGCGTTTTCCTCGGCGATCTGCAAGCCGCTATCGGCCAGGGCTTCGAGCGCCGCGCTCACACCGAAGGTTACTCCACGGTTCATATAGCGCTGCTGCTTGGCGTCCGCTCGGTCACCGAGATCGAAGCCCTTGACTTCGGCCTGGATGCGCACGGGATACGGTTCCGGGTCGAAGAGCGTGATCGGCCCGATGCCGCTCCGCCCGTCGACCATTGCCTGCCAGGTTTCCTCGGCGGTGTGCCCAACCGCCGTCACTGCTCCCACGCCCGTCACGACGACGCGCGTCATTGGGCAGCCGCCTCAACGAGTGGGAAGCGTTCGCTCAGCAGGCCCTCGTACTCGTCACTAAGGCTGAGGCTGTTGAGGTTGAAGTCGATACGGCGCACGAGCCGCGTGAGCACATTCCCGGGACCAACTTCGATGACCATGTCCACGCCCTGGGCCCTCATCTCCTCGACCGACTTCGCCCACCGAACGCCTGCGATGAGCTGGTCACGAAGTTCGACATATACCTCGGGGTGGGTCGCGAGCAATTCAGCATTCACGTTCCCGATAATGGGGTGTTCCGGGTCGTGCATCGGCAGTTTCTGGAGAAGGCGGCTCATCTGCTCACTCGCCTTCGACATGAGTGGTGAATGCGAGGCGATCGTAATCGGGAGCTTCACCACCTTGCGGGCCCTGGCCTTGTCTGCGAGTTCCATTGCGATCTTGAGGGGGCGAAGCGCGCCGGAAATGACGTTCTGACCCTCGCAGTTTGCGGTAGCAAGGCCGACATAGCCTTCACCCTCGCGTGAAGCCTCGGCACAGATCTCGGCAACCTTCTCCTCTGAGAGTCCAAGGACGGAAGCCATACCGCCCGGGAATTCGCGTCCCGCTTCATCCATCAGGATGCCCCGCTGGCGCACCGCCAGGAGCCCCTCTTCGAAGCTAAGGGAGCCAGCCGCTACCGCCGCTGTATATTCGCCCATTGAATGACCGGCGAAGACATGTGGCTCGATTCGGCGATCGAGGGCGGCCCAGCGCTCCTTCAGCGCGGCGAGCCATGCCATCGAGACAACGAAGTTGGCCGGTTGTTGATTGAGGGTGGATTCGAGTTCGTCTTCGGGGCCTTCGAAACAGAGTCTCGAAAGGTGCATCTCGAGCACTTCGTCCGCACGCTTGAAGACATCACGGGCGGCCTTCGATGCGCGTGACAGTGCCTCTCCCATGCCGACGTGTTGGGAACCCTGGCCGGGGAATATGAGCGCCAGACGGCGCCAGGGCTTCACTTCCTGGTCCATTCCCGGTTGCACTCCTCCCACCGGGGCCGATTGCGGCCCGGCTTTCCAATTCGAGGATACCAGAGGGTGGCACTCGAAAAAACACAATTGTTGAGATTCCATCTCAAACGAGGCTCACGGGGTCGACGTCGACCGCCCAGCGCTCTCCGAGGCGAACCTGCGAGAGGATCGTGGCGGGATTACGTCCACGTAACACCACCTGGTAGCGATACTCTCCCTTTACCCGGGCGATGTACGCAGGTGTTGGCCCGAGCACGTCGGGCTCTGCACGCCCGGCCGCATCGCGCGCGAGGCGGATCTCACCCGCCACCCGCGAGGCTTCCTGCACGGCATGTTCCTGGTTGAGGTGGCGGTAGAGCAGCCGCGTCATCCGGGCGAACGGCGGGTACCCTGCCCTGCGCCGGTGCGCAATCTCGACCTCATAGAACGCCCGATAGTCATGCTCGGCGGCACACTGCACGGGTGGCGACTCCGGATCGTAGGTTTGGATGAACACATATCCCGGTTTGTCACGGCGGCCCGCTCGCCCGGCAACCTGTGAAAGTACCTGGAACGTCCGCTCCGAGGCGTGGTAATCGGGCAGGCTCATCCCCACATCAGCATCGACAACCCCGACGACTGTCATCTCCGGGAGGTCGAGCCCCTTCGCCAGCATCTGTGTGCCGACGAGGATATCGATCTCACCTGCCTCGAGGGACCGCACCATTCGCTCGTGGCTGCCCTTCTGCTTCGATACGTCGCTATCCCAGCGTGCGACACGCGCATCCGGGAAAGCCGCACGAGCCTCCTGTTCGATGCGCTGCGTCCCAACCCCAAACGGCCGGTACCGGCCGCTGTCACAGCGTGGACAGCGGTCCTCCAACCGTTTCGCCCGTCCACAATGGTGGCAGACCAGCCTTGCATGGATCTGCTCGCGCAGGTCAAGGCTCATCGCAACCTGGCACGAGCTGCAGATCGGGATGTACCCGCAGTCGCGGCAGAGCATGAACCGTGCCGAACCGCGCCGGTTCACGAAGAGAATCGACTGCTCACCCTCGATCAGGGCACGCTTGATAGCTCGCTTCAGCGGCACACTGAAGACGCTACGGTTCCCGCCCTTGAGCTCCTCGCGCATGTCGATGACGGCCACCTGGGGAAGCTGGCCAGGCCGGGTTCCACCACCGACAGCGGGTGCCAGCCGCTCATCCAGCTCGTGCAGCCCGATCATCCCGGTTACCGCACGATGAAAGGTGACGATATCGGGAGTCGCACTCCCAAGGACGACCGTTGCACCCGTCAGCCGCGATAGCTCCTCCGCGACCTCTCGGGCGTGGTAACGTGGCTGGTGCTCGACCTGCTTGTAGGTCCACTCGTGTTCCTCGTCCAGGATGATGAGACCAGGGTTGTACATCGGAGCGAAGATTGCGCTTCGTGACCCGAGAACAACCCGCGCATCACCCCGCTGAATCCGATACCACTGGTCGTACAGTTCGCCAGCCCCGAGGTGCGAGTGGAGCACCGTGAGCGTTTCCCCATATCGCTCACCGTAGCGGCGGATGGCCTGTGGTGTGAGCGCGATCTCGGGAACGAGGACGATGGCACTTTTCCCCGCGGCGAGTGTGCGTCCCACGAGGTCGAGGTAGACCTCCGTCTTGCCCGAACCGGTGACGCCGCGGATGAGGTGCGTCATACCCGGCGACGCCCAGATAGCGTCAGCAACTGCCTGCTGGCCCACGCTGAGCGTCGCCGCAGGCTTCGGATCGAAGCGATAGTCGGCGAGAGGGTCGCGCTCAATGCGCAGCTCGAACTCCCGAATCCACCCGTCACGTTCGAGCCGCCGGACGTGCGCCGGGGTCGCGCCAAGCTCTCTTGCCTCTGTGAGGGACGTGCCGCCCACAGCGAGTCGTTCGAGTAACCGGGCGTCGACTGACCGTGGCTGGCGTGCCTTCAACTGCGCCGCGTGCGCCTGCGCCGCCCCGGCACTCTGCTGGAGTTCGAGCCGGCGTTCCGTTTTCGGCCGCCCCGCCGGGCGCGATAACCCCTGTGCAACGGTGAGGTGGCCAGCGGCCTGCAGGCGGCGGAGACGAGGCAACGTAATCCCCGGTACAGCCTCCTTGAGCTGGTCGAAAGAGACCCGTCCATTCGCCGCGATGTACTGGAGGACGCGCTGGTCGCGGGGGTAGACCGGCAGTAGTGGCGGTATGTCCACTGGCGAGACCATGGTTACGGCACGCTGGCCATACCCGCCTGGCAACGAGACAGCCACACTCTCCCAGAGTGGGGCGACATACGTGTCGCTCAGCCAACGTGCAAGCTCGATGTGCGTTCGATCGAGCACTGGATCAGGGTCAGCGACGGCTTCGATGTCGCGGATCCCATCGATGGATGGTTCCTCGCAGGTCAGGCCCAGAACGATACCCTGGAGGATGCGTGGTCCAAACGGGACGAATACTGCCTGGCCGGCGACCAGGCTGACGCCCTCCGGGACACGGTAGCTGAATCCCATACGCACGGGTTGCCCGGTGTTCACCGCGACTTCTGCGAATCGCTCTTTCGCGCCTGGCTCGTCCACGAGGTGATGGTACCGGATGTTCGGTGAGGCTATTGGCCGCCCGCCGGGACTCCCTCGGGAGAAAGGACGATATGGGCAGGTTCGTGCGTGGGTACGCCTCGCGTAAGGCTCAGGAATATCGGAACGCCGACGCCCATCAATAACCCGCCAAAAACGAATGCGGCGCTCAATCCAAACTGGTCGACCAGCAGACCGCCGACAACCGAGCCGATGACAATCCCCGCGCCATTCGCTGCCGAGCCAAGGCCGAGCACCGTGCCCATTCCAGTCCTGCGGCCCGCGACGACCTGCAACGCCGAAGCCGATACCTGCGAGATCCCGTTCCCTGCTCCCATCGAAAAGAGGAGGGCCACGGCCATCCAGTAGGCCGGGACATACCCGAGCAGCGCCAGCATCACGGCGTTCCATGCAAGACCGATTGCGACGAGTACCCGCCGGTCCCGCCGATCGGCGAGCCGCCCCAGCATCGGCTGGGCGAGCCCTCCCGTCAGGTCCTGTGTCGCGAACGCCAGGCCGATGAGGAACGGGGATGCGCCGAGTCCATCCTCGAGCCGCAGTGCCAGGAAGCTCATTGACGCTCCCGCCGAAATGGAGATGAGCCCGTTGTGTGCCGTCACCGCCGCGACGAGACGGTCCTTGATGGCCACCGCGAACGGGACTGCCGAGGGATGCTCGAGGTGAGGGTGTTCTCGCCGGCGCTGCTCGGCAGGGCTGTGGCGTGGCAGCCAGACGAGGAGGATGAGCGCCGAAATCAACAGCAACCCCGCCATAGCCACGAACACACTCCGAAACCCGACCGCTTCGCGAAGGACACCTGCAACGAGCGGGCCCGTGCCAAAGCCAACGATATCGGCGGTCGCGAAGACCCCAAGCCAGCGGCCCTCCTGGCCGCGCGGTGTCATGTCGCCGACATATGCCCGTGCTACCGAGAACACGAGGCTGGTGCCAAGACCGCTGAACGCGCGGAAGGCGACGACCTGGATGAAACTGCCCGCAGTGAGATAGCCGAGCGCGGCGATGGTGTAGATGAGCAGCCCCGCGATGATGAATGGCTTTCGGCCAAAACGGTCCGAAAGACGGCCGGCGAACGGCCCAAAGATCGCCTGGACAATGGCGAAAACCGAGAACGTGAGGCCGAGCCAGACACCACTCGCGCCGAGTTCCTTCGCATAGACGGGAAGCAGGGGGCTGACCATCGAGATGCCCATCGTTGCGGCGAATACGGCGACATAGAGGGCAATGAACGGTCTCGATCGCATCTACAAATCGAGCCTACCGCAGTTTTGCCGCAGGCGCGCTCGCGGTGGCCACTTCGTTCGCTGGTGCTACACTCGGTGCCAATCTCGAGACTCCGGGCTGCACGCATATATGAAGATTTTCGACGTCCACATCCACTACCCGCGGAACTGGGAGAATCCCGAGGAAGACGCGGAGCCGATGGTCGATCGCCTTGCCGAGGTCGCCTCGGCTGCTGGCATCACGAAGGGCTGCATGCTCAGTGGCGGCCGCTTCGGGCCCACCTACGAGCGGGCGATGGAAGTGCTCCAGAAGTACACGGGACTCTTCATCCCAGTCGCAGTCATCGATCCGGAGGTTATCGATGCCGACGGTGTTGCCCGGCTCCACGCCATGGGGTACCGAGGCCTCAAGCTCATCGGAGTCGCCCGGGATTATGATTGCCCCGACTACATGAGCGCCTACGGGAAGGCCCAGGACCTCGGCATGCCGATTCTCTTCCACATGGGTGTCATCGGCGGCGGGATTGATTATTCGATTACCCACCCCCGGCGTGATGCTGCCGCGGCCCAGGCCTATCAACGGATGATGGCGATGACCGACCGGGTCGGCCCGCGGAACGTTTCCGCCATCCGCATGAGTCCGCTACACCTCGACACCATCGCCAACCGCTTCCCAAAGCTGAAAATCATCGGCGCCCACCTCGGCAACCAGGGGAACTACGAGTACGCCGCATCCGTCGCCCGCTGGCGTCACAACGTCTCGTTCGATATGAGCGGCGGCGAGACCATCGAGCGCCACGCCATCGAGCGCAAGCTCATCGGCACCGAGTTCGGTATCGAGAAGCTCGTGTGGGGTAGCGACTGCGGAATGGATGAGATTCGCACGCATATCGACCGCTTCGAAGCGATGTTCGACATCCTCGAACTCAGCGATGACGAGCGTGACCGGATGTGGTGGCGTAACGCTGCAGAAATCTACGGCCTCGAAGAGCCCATCCTGGCGGGAGAATAGCGCCTGGCTGTCAATGTCGAGTCGCAACCTGCGGCGAATGGCGCCGTCGCCCGTGTGGTGCTCGTGGTCATCGTCGCCGCGATCGGGCTCCTCGGCTATCTCGTTCTCCGGCCCCAACAGGCGTGGTTTCTCTGGCTCACGGCCGCATTGATCGCGCTCGCCAGCGATGGCCTCGTCCGCAGCCACCCTCGGTGGTCGGGCATGGGCTGGATGTCCTCGGTTGTTTTCCTGTTCTTGCCGGCCCTTACCCTCATGGGTGGCGGCCTCTTCGTTGATGACGCAATTGGCGGCTATGCCCGCATCGGCTCCGCGCTGATAGTTGCGCTGAGTGTTGGTGTGGTCGTCTATGGCGAATACCAGACTGTTGACTATGGCTCCCGGATGTACGGACCGATGCGGCTGCTCCTCGCCGTCGCGACCTACCTCGCCGCTTTCGCCCTCTATGCCGTCATCTTCAGTCGCGACGTCGATCTCCCGCTTGCTGGCTTCCTCGTTGGTATCACCAGCATGGCACTCGCGCTCGAACTCTTGCGCGAGACGCACCTCACCGGGCCAAACTCACTGCTGGTCGGCCTCGCTATCGGTGTCTCGCTCGCTGAGCTTCGGCTGGCGCTCTATTTCTTCCCACTCGACGGGCTTCTCGCCGGCGCACTCCTCATCATCGCCTTCTACCTTGCGACAGGGCTCGTGCATCACCTCCTCGACCATGACCTCGAGTGGAGCACCACGGCCGAATACCTGCTCGTCGCCGCGGTTGGCACCGCTGCGGTAGTGTTTACGCGGGTGTTCGTCTAGTCATGCCTGCACTCACCATCTGCTCCTGGAACATCAACGGGATCCGGGCCAGCATCAAGACCGGGGACTTCCAGCGCTGGCTCGATGAGGTCCGCCCCGGCATCGCTGGATTCCAGGAGGTGAAGGCGCTTCCCGACCAGGTTGAGGAGTGCTGGACGCCCCTCGGCTACGAGGCCCACTGGCATCCGGCAGAGAGACCGGGCTACAGCGGAGCGCTTCTCCTGACCCGGCCCGAGCCCGATGCCGTCCGCCTCGGGCTCGGACTGCCGGAGTTTGACGGCGAAGGCAGGGTTATCCAGGCTGATTACGGCAACCTCACGGTCATACCCGCTTACTTTCCCAATGCCGGGCGTGGTGTGGAGCGGATGGAATTCAAGCTTCGCTTCTACGAGGCGTTCCTGGCGCACGTCGATACACTCAGGGCGGCGGGCCGGGACGTCGTCTTCATGGGTGATTTCAACGTGGCCCACCACGAGATCGATGTCGCTCGGCCGCAGGAGGCGCTCAAGGGAACTGGCTTCCTGCCCGAGGAGCGGGCCTGGCTCGACCGGATTGAAGCACACGGCTACGTCGACACGTTCCGTCACCTTCACCCTGAACAACGCGATGCCTACAGCTACTGGGACCCCTGGCGTGAGCGGCGCGCCCGTAACATCGGCTGGCGAATCGACTACGTCTTCGTCAACGCCAACCTCCTTCCAAGGCTGCGGTCTGCCTTCATCCAGCCCGAATACATGGGCAGCGACCATTGCCCGGTCGGTATCGAACTCGAGATGTGAGGGCCACAACGCCGGACGGGTGCCTCGCTTCAGGCAACGCTCAGTGAGGGGACGCATGGGCCGCTCGTGCCTGGCAACGCTATAGCAAGAGCGAGATAGGACATAACGCGCATCATCCTTTGACCCCGCGCCCGTCAGTTCGTACATTGGGAGACGTTGCCCACGGTAGTGGGCACGGCCCTCGGTCGGGGTGTAGCGCAGCCTGGTAGCGCACTTGAATGGGGTTCAAGAGGTCCCGCGTTCGAATCGCGGCACCCCGACCACAATCCCAATTCAAAAGGCCCTTTCAAGAGGGCCTTTTCTGATCACCTTGCTTATCATTTGCAAATAGAATGCAAATGGTCGTGCCGATCAGGCTCCGAAAACCTGGGCATCGATTCGGTCCGCGGCCTCGACCTGTTGGGCTGGCAGAACGTGCGAGTAAAGGTCCAGGGTCATGGCAATGTTCGAGTGCCCGAGACGCTCGCTCATGACCTTCGGCTGAATCCCGGCGCTGAGCCCGAGCGTCGCCGCAGTATGGCGCAGGTCGTGGACCCGAATTCTCGGGAGCCCTGACGCCTTCACGAGGCGGTCGAATCGGTCGCTGAACAGCCCGGGCCCGATCGCGGTGCCGTCTGCGTTGGCGAAGACCAGGTCGTCAGGGCCGGGTCGACCCAGGCCCAGAGCCATGCGCTCCTCGAGTTGTCGAGTCCGATGCTGACGTAGGGCGTCGATGCTGCCCGCTCCAGGAGCGAGTACGCGCCGCCCGGCCCGCGTTTTCGGGGTCGAGAAGATGCGCTTCCCATCTACCTCGATCACCGTTTGCAGGACAGCCATTCGCCCTGCCTCCAGGTCGACGTCCTTCCAGCGCAGTCCGAGCAGCTCACCTCGGCGCAGACCGATGGTCCCGAGCACCGTGTAGGCGGCAACGAGCCTATCGTCATGGACGAAGTCGAGGAACTCCTTGAGTTGGGGGCCCGACCAAACCTGCATCTCGCGATTCACGGCCTTGGGCAGCTTGATTGCATTCGATGCGGCGACGTTCCTGAGCAGAAGCCCGGAATCGACTGCGTCCTGCATCGCCTTTCGAATCGTGGAGTGGGCGTAATGCACAGTGCGAGGTGACAACGGCCCACCCTTGCCAAGGCCCCTTTTCCGACCGTGAGCAGCCATTTCGACGAGGAATCGGTTGAGGTCCATGACCGTGAGCTCTTGAAGCTTTCGATGACCAAGTGCGGGGATGAGGTGCACATCGCAGAAGGTGGCGTAGGCACTGAGGGTCGATGGCCTGATCTCGCTGCCTGACAGCGTCTCCAACCATTGGCGTAAATACTTGGCGACTGTCAGCTTGGTTGGCTCGATGTAGTTGCCGGTATCTTTCTGGCCCAAGAGTTCGGTCAGCTTGACCTCAGCCGCCTTCTTCGTAGGAAAGCCGCTGTACCAGCGGTACCGGTACCGTCCATCTTCGCCCCGCCCAATCGATATGACCGCGCACCATGTCTTGCCTCGCTGCCGGACATGTCCTCGTCTTGTCGCTGCCATTGGCTGCCTATCCCTTCTTTTGTGATTCCCCATACAGCTGTGCATCGAGTGCCTGCTGGTTCACGAGTCGGAGCCACGCCTGCTGACGTTCGAACCGCTTGTACCCCGCGTCTGTTGCGCATCCAATACAAATCCTTCGAGGCCGTCCGGGTCGGCGCTCGTACGGAATCGCGTTGCCACACAGTGGGCATGTGGCGTTTCGGTACTCGACACGATCGAGGAGCGCCAGCCACACAAAGCCTCGAAGTGTGACTGGATCGGCAGCGAACCGCGTACCTTCGTTGGTTTGTTCAAGCCGGACGCGGATCGAGGGCGGAACTACTAGACCCGGTCCGGCCGAACCAACGTGTTCCACAGCCACGCGGTTCAACTCGATGTTGAGACCCTCGACAATCTCGGCGCGCAGAGCGTCACGCGCCTCTGGTGTTGAAAGGCCTCTCACAGCCGCCGATAAGGCTCCGAACCGCTCAAGGGCCAAGAACGTCGGCTCGGCGTGCACGAACGTTCCTGTGGGCAGCACTGCTGGAGGTTGCGTGCCGATGAATGCGGGAGGAGTGTCGAGAGGTCCGCACTCCTCGACGAATCCGGTCACAAGGGCAAGACGATCTTCGCCCGATGCGTCGCCCGTCAGTGCATGCGCGCGTTCAGCCCAGGGGAGGACGCCGCGGGCCGGGGATTTGGGTGGCCACCAACCCACCCACTCCATATCGACCCGCTCGAATCGCATGCCCTCGGGGTCGCGCAGCTCCACCAAGTAAGCATTTACGCCCCACCGACCCCGGCGCCACCAGTTCATTGTCGAAATATAACGTCCAGAGTTAGCGGCCGCAATTGGATATGAAACGATGGGCGCAGACCAGATAAGTGAGGGCTCGATGATGACGCGTTTGACGATCACGGTTTCGGAGGCGGCAGGGATGTTGGGTATCAGCGCCAACTCAGCCTATTCCGCCGTCTACCGCGGGGAGATCCCGGCCGTCAAGATTGGCGGAAGATGGGTCGTGCCGATCGCTCGCCTCAATGAGCTGCTCGGTATCGGGCTTAGCTCACAGGAGAAGGTACAGGGGGTGGACGAAGATCTTTAGTGAGCAGACTCTCGCGATTGCAAATGATTTGCAGACGCCTAAATCCGAACGCAAAAGACCACACCTGTTGACACCATATCAAACGGTCAGGATGGCGGCTGGGCAACAGCCAATCAGCCGAGATAGTGATCGTTGGCGTCTTCTCGCACGACCTTTTGATGAGAGACGTGCCCCTAGGGAAAGGGGCACGTTCCAAGGAGGGGACCAAACTGTGAACAATTCAAACAATACAGACCCCATGCTTCTCCTGCTTAGTGCGCTTCTGAGGGGCATCGAGGGGCGCGATGATTTCTACATTGGCATGTGGTCCGCACAGGGAGATCCCGATGGTCGCGGTCCAGGGCTATGGGGATGGGCCGATGACGACGACACGCCGGCACAGGCATACGCACGACCCCGCAAGGTCGTCGACCTAATCAGATGGGTGCGGAACGAGGACGCAAACGGGCGCGAGGCGTATCACACCCCGCACTACCTCACCGCCCCTAGTCGCGAAAAGGCCTCCGCGGGAGCACCCGTCCGGGCGCTTTGGGCAGACGCGGACGAGGCTCCGGCACCGAAAGCACTGCCGCCGTCGGTCGTGGTCCAAACCAGCCCGAGTTGCACGCAGCAGTACTGGCTCCTCCACGAGGCGATGCCTCCGCTCGAGGCCCAGGCGCTGAACAAGTGCCTCACATACGCCATTGGCGCCGACAGATCAGGCTGGCCCCTCTGTAAGCTCCTCCGCTTGCCCGGCACGCACAATCGGAAGCGCGGCGAGCCGTTCGAAGTAAAGATGGTCGTCTACGAGCCCGATCGTCGCTATCGAGTGGAGGAGATAGAGCGGTTCGTCTCCGCCCATGAGGATCATGGCAGCCATCAGCCAGCGGAGGGAGATGGTGGCAGCGCCGAAACGGGCCAGCAGGCTCCGTCTGACTCGTCCCAGGGGGGCCGGCAGATAACAATCGATTTCGAAATACCGGACGATGCCATCATCGCGATCGCACGTACGGCGAAGAACGGTGCCAAGTTCAACGCTCTTTTTGAAGATGCCGGGTGGGAGGAGATGTACCTTCACGGCGATGGGTCTCGAGGAGATTGGTCTCGAGCGGTTATGGGACTCGCGGCGATCATTGCTTTCTACACGTGGGACACAGATCAAATCGAGCGAATTGTCGCCCTCTCTCGCCTCTGTTCTGACGACCAACACGCTGCACGGTGGCAGCGCGACGCCGCGAGGGTCATCGCAAAGGTGCAGGAGCGCGGACGATGAGCGCTCCCGCACCCGATTCGGAATCCACTGCCCGTGAGGATAAACCTCCGCAGTGCTCCGTCGCCGATTGGCCGAGCTACCCAACAGACGCGTTTCAGGGCTTTGCAGGTGAGGTGGTGCGAGCGATCGAACCCTACTCGGAATCCGATCCAGTCGCGCTGCTCACCAATTTCCTCATCGGGTTCGGGTCGGCGGTCGGATGGCCTCCGCACTTCATGGTGGCGGCCACTGAGCACCACGTGAACCAAAACGCCGTGCTAGTTGGCGATACCGCGAAAAGCCGGAAAGGGGAGTCATGGGCCCCGATTCGCCGCCTCCTTCAACAGGCGTCAATTGACGGCTGGGCTGATCGCGTCACGAACGGTCTTAGCACCGGCGAGGGCCTCATCTTTACAGTCCGTGATGCGATCGAGAAGGAACGCGAGGATGGCAAGGTCGAAATCATTCTCGAGGGAGTGGAGGACAAACGATTACTGGTAGTCGAGCCAGAATTTGCGCGAGTCCTTCGCGTCGCGGGGCGTGAGGGAAACACGCTTTCATCGATCATCCGCCAGGCTTGGGACAGCGACGTCCTTCACGTCATGACCAGACAGTCACCGTTGGAGGCGACAAATCCGCACATTTCGCTCCTGGGCCACATCACCAGCGAGGAGCTGAGCCGAGAGTTGACCGCCACGGATATGGCGAACGGCTTCGCGAACCGATTTCTGTTCTGCGCTGTCAAACGCAGCAAGCTCATCCCGTCGCCTGCGCCTTTCGAAGGAGAAACGGTCAGTCGCCTGATCGAGCAGGTTCGAGATCGGCTGATGCGTGCCCAGGGGATCGGGCGCATGAGGCGTACGAGCGACGCGGAGACGCGCTGGGCTGAGGTCTACGAGCAGCTGGCGCGTGCGGACCGAGGGATGGTGGGTTCCCTGCTCGCGCGTGGCGAAGCTCACGTGCTCAGACTGTCAATGATTTACGCCCTTTTGGACACCAGCGACGAGATTCGGAACGAGCATCTTGAAGCGGCGCTCAGCTTATGGCGGTACGCCGACGCCAGCGTCCGTTATCTGTTTGGTGACTCGACTGGCGATCCCGTCGCTGATGCCATCGCCCGCGAACTGAGGCGGCGGGGACGGATGACAGGCACAGAGGTGATGGCGGTGTTGGGTAGGAACGTAAGCGCAGCAAGGATTTCGGCGGCAGCAAGTCTCCTTATCTCGCTAGGCAAGGTAAGGCAAAGCTCGGTCCAGAGCGGCGGGCGACCTTCGACGGTCTGGGAGTGGATCGGATGAGCGCAACCGATCCCTAATTTCGTTACATCGTTTATTTCGTTCTAGTCCAAGCAGCCTGAGATGAGGATATCTCTAGCTACGAAATAAACGAAACATGGTGTGATTTTCGTGAGTATGAATTATGGGCTCAACACGAAGTAAACGAATCTACGAAAAATGTCCGCCTGCATCGAGCTTAGGTGAAGCCCCGAGCAAGAGCGGCTCGATCGGGCACACGCCATTTGCGGGCCATTTGCGCGGCGTCATTCTTGAATACGGATTGGCCACGCCTGTTGATTACTTGTCAAGTTTGCAGGGAACGAGAAGTCCCGTTCAGGCCAACTCCGCGCCTTTCCCGGACTCGGACTCAATTCAGGAAGCGAACCGCCACGTCCAGCACGTCGTCTGCAGAAAGGCCCTCCGACTCGGCCCACTCGGCGACCAATGCTCGGACGTCTATCCTCTTCGGCGAGTCGAGACCGAGCATCTTCGCGCGCCGCTCCAACACCTTGAGAACGAAGGCAGCCGCTTCGAGGTCACCACTCGCGGCCCGCGCCCAGTAGGCTCGAACGAGCTGATCAAGTCGCACCAACTCCAGGGCAATCACGCGATCCAGGGGTTCACGGGCCCACTCGGCTAGCCCTCTCTCCACCGTTTCGAAAGCGGACGAAACGGACCGGAACCCCAGCTCGTTGGCTATTTCTCGGTAGCTGTAACCCGCTGCACGCATCTCCATTGCTCGCACTCGTTTGACCGATGAGTCGCCCCGCCTCCCGTTCGGCGCCACCGTTCGGATAGAAGTCGTCGCCCTGACGCCCTGAGCGCTCGCCTGCCCGTTGGAAGCGGCCGCGGCGCTGTCGTCAGTCATGTGGGCAATTCCGAGGAATTGCGGTGCGGCGTAGCGGACGACGCTCCCTCCAAGAGAAGGGCTCTGACCGTCTTCTCCAAAGCGACGGTTACCGGCGTCTGGTGCACTCCCAACCATGGAGCAGGAAGGCCAGCCCGAACGAGCAGATCGTGCGAATACGCCTTGCCGTAACCCCTTGCCATCGCCGCCTCGTCTACTGCCCAGCCCTTCGACTGCTGTTCCGCGACCGCCTTCTCCAAAGCATCTTCGAAGTCCAGGAGCGAGAGCTTTGTGGCCCACCAATCAGCTTGCTGACGCGCCGAACACGCTTCGAACTCCTGGACCCCAGCGGCAAGCGCTTGAATCGCGCTCAGTGCTTTCTCCACGAGCGGCGGAATAGCTCGTTGCTTCTCCCGAACTTCAGCGATCGCGGCTCTCATGCGCGGTTCGGCTTGATCGCGTTGAGCTTTCCGCTGCCCGCGGTCTTGGCGAACGCGTTCCAACCGCTCCACTTCGGGAAGCTCCTCAGCTGCTTTCCGGAGTTGGTCGAACACACCGGCCCGATACCGGAGCTCGTTGATGTCAGAAGTCATCGCGTGAACCTCCCTTCAAGAAAGTCCGCCACATACCGACCCGCTTCGGGAGTGCTTCGTGCTCGTTCCGCTATCGCCTCGTTCGCTATCGCGTGTGGCCCGGTCACCGTCCGGACTAGGTCCGAGATGTACGGGTCAACAGGCGACTCTGTTGTCACTCCGTCCTTGATTCGGCGCAGGTTCAAGTCGATACCCGCGGCTTTGAACTTAGCGATCATGGATCGCGCATCGCCCCCGTTGAGACCCAACCGATCGCGGACTGCGGTCGCGAGCCGCTCCGAACTCTCCGCCTGCAACTGCCGAAGGTAGGCTGCGGCTTCTGGGTAGGTTCGCTCCATTTCTGCCAGGACGGCCTCGGCGAATCGGCTCGTTAGTGTCATGTTCTATGTCCTTTCGTGCTGTGCGCCGGACGTGAGCCACCAGTCCGGCGCCATGATCATCAATTACTCGTCGTCCTCCAGAATCACCCCCCTCATCTCGCAGACTTGCGGCGAGAATGTCGGGACGAGCCGGGCCCGTGCCAAGCGGCCATCTGCAAGCAAGATGGTCTTCGAAGGACCGAAAAACGCACTCATGACTCGGCTCCATCGGCCCTTGCCGACGGCGACTCTGCTGTGCTCCACGCACCACGGCCTGTAGTTGGACTCGTACTCAGACGAGAGAAGCGGGCCAAACCGACGCAGGCGAAGGGCGAGCCACTCGGCTACAGCCCGTGCATCCGATCGCTCCTGGCAGGACGCGGGTGTTTCGGCCCAATAGACTTTGGGGGTGGGGGCGTTGGGTGCTGACTTCGAAGAGCGCGCCATGCAAAAACGTTTGTCGTCCTGGTGGGAGGTCTGTCAAATTTTTCCCGCATTACGCATCGGGAATCGATGTTTGGCTGAACTGACTCGCTTATCACTGAGGCAATGCCGCTACTTATGGATCGAGAGCGCGTCGGGGAGCGCACATCGACTCGAAGGTGTCAGTACCACCGGATCCCGCGAGACGGCGAACAGACAAGACTCCACGCGGGCACCAAGGTCCCTAAGGCGGAGTTACGCGGCTGCCCACGACTCCGCAAGGCCCTCGGCCTGTTCGAGCACCATTTGGGTTGCACGGTCCTGCTTATCGGGCGGATAGCCATGCTTCCGGAGGATGCGTTTCACCAGCACGCGGAGGTGGGCGCGTACGTTCTCGCGGACCGTCCAGTCGATCGTCGCGTTCCCTCGGACCGCCAGGACAAGCTCTCGCGCAATGGCCCGCAATGTTTCGTCGCCCAGGACGGCTACGGCACTATCGTTGGTTTCGAGGGCATCGTAGAACGCCACCTCGTCCGCGCTAAGCCCAAGCTCCTCGCCTCGCCGATCGGCTTCCCGCATCTGCTTCGCTAGTTCGATCAGCTCCTCGATGACTTGCGCAGCTTCGATCGCCCTGTTCTGGTACCGCCGCAGTGACTGGTCGAGCAGATCTGCAAACGAGCGCGCCTGGACGACGTTCCGGCCCCGCCGCGTCCGGATCTCGCCGGAGAGCAGCTTTCGCAGCAGCTCAACGGCAAGGTTCCGCTGCGGCATTCCCCTGACCTCCGCCAGGAACTCGTCGGAGAGGATGGAGATGTCGGGTTTCTCCAGCCCGGCGGCCGCGAAGATGTCCACGACACCCTCGGAAGCGACTGCGCGCGACACGATTTGTCGGAGGGCGTGGGCGAGCTCTTCTTCGTCCCGCGCTTCGCCTGGCGCTCGCTTCGAGAGGCCGGCCCGGACGGCCTGGAAAAAAGCAACGTCGTCCCGTACGGCGAGCGCCTCCTCATGCGGCACCGCGAGGGCGAACGCCTGGGACAATCCGTGCACGACGCGAAGCAGCCGCTCCTTGCCGTCCTTTTGAGCGAGAATGTGCTCTTGGGCCGAAGGGAGGAGCCCCAGTCGCTGGGCAGGCGTGCCGGTCGTCCATGCGGACCAGTCGAAGCCGTGAAAGAGGGCACAGCAGATCTCGTGCTTCTCCAGGAGCACTGCCACGGCCTCATCCTGGTCGAGTGCCGTTCTCCCCGTTCCTCCGCTTTCTGTGTACGTAGCCAGCGCCGCTTTCAACTCGTGGGCGAGACCGAGGTAATCAACGACCAGCCCGCCCGGCTTATCCCGGAAGACGCGGTTCACCCGCGCGATCGCCTGCATCAGGCCATGGCCGCGCATCGGCTTGTCCACGTACATGGTGTGCAGGCTGGGAGCATCGAAGCCCGTGAGCCACATGTCCCGAACGATGACGAGCTTGAAGGGGTCATCCGCGTTCCGGAACCGCTTTGCCAACCCTTCTCGCCGCGGCTTGTTCCTGGCGTGCTCGGCGACTCGGGGCCCTTCGTCGGCAGAGCCGGTCATGACCACCTTCAGGATGGCCTTGTCGTCATCCTCGTTGTACCAGTCCGGGCGCAGCCTCACGATTTCGTCGTGGAGGTCCATGCAAATACGGCGGCTCATGCAGACGACCATGCCCTTGCCGTCCATCACCTCCAATCGGCTCTCGAAGTGCTCGACGATATCGCGAGCAATGAGCGCAAGGCGCTTTTCCGATCCCACAATGGCCTCAAGCTGCGCCCACTTCGTCTTGAGTTGTTCCTTGCGCTCGACCTCCTCGCCTTCAGTCGCCTCCTCAAACTCCGTGTCGATACGCGGCCGCTCCGTTTCGTCTAGCTCCAGCTTGGCGAGGCGGCTCTCGTAGTAGATGGGCACGGTCGCCTTGTCCTCAACCGCACGCTGAATGTCGTAGACGCTGATGTAGTCGCCAAACACGGCCCGCGTGTTCTTGTCGGTCAGCTCGATCGGCGTGCCCGTGAACCCTATAAACGAGGCATTGGGCAACGCGTCGCGCATGTGCCGGGCGAAGCCATCGATGAAGTCGTACTGGCTGCGGTGCGCTTCGTCCGCGATCACCACAATGTTCCGGCGGTCTGACAGCACCTGGTGTCGGTCGCCCTTCTCCTCGGGGAGGAACTTCTGGATCGTTGTGAACACGACCCCGCCCGCATTCACCGAAAGCTTCTGCCGGAGGTCCGCACGGTCGGCGGCCTGGACGGGGGGCTGACGCAGGAGCTCGTGGCACAGGGAGAATGTACCGAAGAGCTGGTCGTCCAGATCGTTTCGATCGGTCAGCACGACGACGGTTGGGTTCGCCATGGCCGACTCGCGTATCACCCGACCGGCGTAGAACGCCATCGTCAGGCTCTTCCCTGAGCCCTGCGTGTGCCAGACCACCCCCACGCGCCGATCGCCAGGGTCGCCTCCGTGCCGACCGACTTCGTAGCGGCCGCGAGGCTCCGCGAGTTGACCTGCCGGAAGAGACTCAGCTGCCCGTATCGTCTCCTCCATCGCGGCGTTCACAGCGTGGAACTGGTGGTAGCCGGCTATCTTCTTAACGAGTGCACCGCTCCCGTCGTCCTCGAAGACAATGAAGTCGCGGATCAAGTTAAGCAGTCGTGCCTTTTCCAGCACCCCCTGAACCATCACCTCTAACTCCGGCATCACGGACGGAGCCAGTGCCTCGCCGGAGATGGTTCGCCAGGGCTTGAACCATTCCCAGCCAGCCGTGAGCGTTCCGACGCGGGCCTCCGTCCCATCCGAGGCGATGAGCAGCTCGTTGAAGGCAAAGAGCGAGGGCAGCTCCGCCTTGTAGGTCTGGAACTGGTGAAAGGCCGACCTGATCGTCGCGCCCTCGTCTGCTGCGTTCTTCAGCTCGAGGAGGACGAGCGGCAGGCCGTTGAGGAAGACGACGATGTCCGCGCGTCGTGTGTGGTGGTCCTCCGAGACGCTGAACTGGTTAACGGCCAACCAGTCGTTCGAGTCCGGGTCCTCAAAGTCGATGACTCTGGCCTGCGCGCCGCCGATGGAGCCGTCCGGTCTACGGAATTCCACGGGCACCCCATCGACCAGGAATCGGTGGAACGCGCGGTTGCGAGCTTCAAGCGTCGCGCCCTCCAGGCGCGTCAGACGTCGGAAGGCCTCGTCGATCGCTTCGGCGGAAATCGATGGGTTGAGCCGCACGAGCGTCTGGCGAAGGCGCGTTTCGAGGACGACCTGGCGATAGTCGGGACGCTCGGCGTCTGCCTCCCCGGGCGCAATCTCCGGACCGTGCCGCACCACGTACCCGAGCCCTTCCAGCCAAGCCAGGGCGGCCTGTTCGACGACGCTCTCCGCAAAGTGACTCTTGCTCATGACTCGACTACCTCCGTCGAAATTTCGACGGCGGCGACCAACCCTACTCCGCCCTCGGGGATGTCGATGTCCGGTGGGTCCGTGACGAAGTTCTGAGCGAGGACGTCCTGGTAGGCCACTCGGTCCATCTGGAAGAGCACCATGCTAGGCACGAACTCGTAACTAAGAACCCGGACCGGCTCGCACGCATCATCGATGAATTCGTTCAGCTCCGGGTAGTCGTCGTACTGAAGCTCCATGGGTCGTGGCCTTGTGGTCGCGCAGTGTGCTCGATGCAGGAAGCCCACGATTGCATCAGCTGCCTCGGCGGCAAGCAACGCTTGGAGACTGTCGAGCACTGGCTTTGGACCGGCCGATCCATGCGAAATCGGACCGCAAGCGTTCCGCAGCTCGCAGATGCCTTGCAGGGCTGTATGCAGGCCGTTGACGGTCTGGGCGAGGCTGCGCCTGACCTCCGCCTCACCACTCAACTCAGGAGGAAGCAGCGGGATGGAGGCGGCGGTCAACGTGAAGAGCCTTGGTACGTCATCCTTCGCGCCGAAGCTGACTCCGCGCGTCGTCAGGATGGACTTGCATACGCTCTCCACGAGGCTTTTGGCGAGCTCGAAGGCTAGCCCCGAATCCTCAGCCACCGCCCGTTCCAACCCGATGACCGTCTGCTCAACATGCACGATGCCGCCGTCTACGGCCTCGCGGGCGCCCCGCATAGTGAACGCTACCGTGGGGGCGGGAGAAGTCACCCCTGCCGTCCGTTGGTCGCGAATTCGCGATACACGTACTGACCGAGGCTTTCGAGCCAGCCGAGGAGCAGCACGATCTCCTCGGAAGGAATGTTGAGCTTGCGCCCCACCACTGCTTGCAGGTCGCCCGACCGCCGCACGTACTCCTCGTCTACCACGCCCATCCTGTGCGCCAGCAGGTGCCGCTTGTGGAATGCGCGGACCATCGCCTGCCACTCGTCCGGGCTGAGTGCCGCTGACAGGTCGATTCCAAAAAGGTTGGCGACGCGCTCGCGGGCGGCGTCAAGGCTCTGAAACGAGAGCCGCTCCACCTCGGACGGATCGGTAGCGTTGTCAGCGAACACCCGGCAGATTTCGCGGCCGAAGCCGTCGAACGCGGAAACGCAATCTTCAAGCGCATTGTCGACGAGGTGACGGCACAGGTCGGGGTCGACTGACGCGGCCATGTCGAGCATCTTCCGTGCAAGCTCCAGGTTCTTCTGGAGAATCTGGCGCGAGTTGTGTTGACCGCAGTCCGGACAGAACGCGAAGACACCATAGACCGCATAGCGAAGCGTGCATTCTGCACATACCACCTCGGTCTCCAGCTGTTTCTCCCGGTAGTACCGGATTGGCACCGGTGAGCCAGGCTTAACCCTCATCGAGATGCCAATCCCGAAAGCGCCTCGGGGCTTGCGTTCGAACTCCAGTTTCTTGAGATCCTGGTGAATCGCGTCCCGTATCCGTCGGAGGGCGACGGAGTTCGCGTACTCTATCTGCTCCTTCGTCCAGAACTGATCTTGACCTCCGATATGGCCACAATAGGGGCAGTGACACGGGAGTCTATCTCCCCGGAGGCCCGTCCCGGACTGCACCTTGAAATAACCCTCGCACTCCGATACCGGGCATTCACGGCCAGTGAAGCCGTCTTCGTCAGGCAGAATGGGAATTGAGATGCTATTGCCGAGACGCCGAAGGTGGCTCATGTCACACGGCCCGTCCCACAATGCTCTCGGGGTCCGGTACCTGAAGATTGCCGGAGACTAGCTGCGGCAGCAGGGCGTCACGCAAGCTGGCAAGCATGCGAGATTCCGCCTTGGCGACGACGATTCGGTCGTACCACGGCTGAGCCCAAGCGTTGAAGGCTCGTAGGACCTCCGGCGTCGCGTGGACGATTCGGAAACGGTCGATGTCGTACTTGCCGAGGTGGATCACGGTGGTTGCGGCCTCGGTCGCCTCGACTTCCGCCAGTGGCCTAACGATGCTGCTGCGAACGAAGGCGGCCGACGAGTTTGGTTTGGGGATGAAAACAGACACCCGCTGATTGAGCCAGGCGGGAACCCCACCCCACAAGTACGCGCGGAACTCTCCGTCCATGCCAACGACAACGTCGCCAGGCTGCAAGCGGTAGCCTTTTGGGTGGACTTCCTCGGTCCACACTGCGGGAGACTCAGTAGGTAAGTCACGAATTCGCACGAGTGGCTCGCCGCGCCCATCCGAGTTGAACAGGGACGACGAGAAGGGCGCTCCATAGATCACATCGGCGGTTTCGTATATCGGCCCGACGTGCCACCCCTCCGGGATGTCCCCCAGCTCCGAGTCCTGGAGCGAGTCGGGGAAGAGGTCGGCGAGGTGAAGCGGGAGGCCGGGGTCGCGGCCCGCGACCTTTGCGCGGACGGGGTCGAAGTCGACGAACCAGGACTTGAAGAGCGCCCACGCCATCGCCTCCAGCGTCTCGTTCATCTGTCGGTTTAGCTCGATCTTGTCGTCCAACGTCCCGAGGATATCGGCGATGGCTCGCTGCTCGTTCTTCTCGAGAGACGGCCAGCATAGATCCCCCAACTGTGCACCGGACACGTTTGGGAATGTCGAACCAGTAGCCTGTGCCAACAGCCTCGGTAGATTGTATTCGATCACCGCGCGGACCAACGGCTGAAGTCTCGAATCGGCCTTGTGCCGGATTGCCGCAATGCCTCGACCGACAGCATAGGCGCGATCCGCCCAGTTCATACGCCCGGTCGTCGAGCCACGAACACAGAAGAGAACGTCACCGGGGCGCGCAGTCTTTCTCGCATCCGTAGTGAATTGAACGGGCGTTGGATGATGTGGGCCGAACTCGGTCGGGCCGTTTAACAGCGGAACACCGTCACCACGTGTGTTGCACCTCTCCCCAGGAGGCGACTGACCCATGACGATCTCGGCGTGATCCGAAAGACGATTACCCGCCATAGCCGAGCGCCTCAAGGTTAGCCGTGATAGCAGTGTCTAGCCGTGCCGCTTGAGCATGCTGCTCCCGGAGTGCCTCAGATAGCAGCTGCATCTTCTCTTCGAAACCCTCGGCGTCTTCGTCTGCCGCCTCGGCTCCCACGTATCGGCCCGGGGTGAGCACGTATCCATGCTTACGGATATCGTCGAGCGTGGCCGCCTTGCAGAAGCCGGGGAGGTCGGCGTAATCACCAGCTCCAGCGTCGCCCCGCCATGCGTGATACGTGCCGGCGATCTTCGCGACGTCTTCGTCGCTGAGTTCGCGATGCACACGGTCGACCATCGTCCCCATCTTGCGGGCGTCGATGAAGAGCGTTTCGCCGCGGCGGTCGCGGAAGCGCCCGTTGCGCTTGTCCCGTGCCAGAAACCAAAGGCAGACGGCGATCTGGGTCGAGTAGAAGAGCTGGCCGGGAAGGGCGACCATGCAATCGACTAGGTCGTCCTTCTCGATCATGTTTTTCCGGATCTCGAACTCCGCCGACTGGCTGGATGACATCGAACCGTTCGCCAGGACGAAGCCAGCAATTCCGGTCGGCGCCAGGTGGTGGATGAAATGCTGGACCCAGGCGAAGTTCGCGTTGCCCGCTGGCGGCACGCCGTAGACCCAGCGCTTGTCGCCCTTTAGAAGCTCGCCGCGCCAATCGCTGTCGTTGAACGGCGGATTGGCGAGGATGTAGTCGGCCTTCAGGTCGGGGTGCCGGTCATTGTGGAAGGTGTCGCCGTGGGCGATCTGGGCGTCGATGCCGCGAATCGCGAGGTTCATCTTCGCCAGCCGCCACGTCGTGTAGTTCGACTCCTGCCCGTAGATGGAGATGTCGCCGATCTTCCCGCTGTGGGCTTCGATGAACTTCTCGCTGCTGACGAACATGCCGCCCGAGCCGCAGCACGGGTCGTAGACACGGCCCTTGTAGGGCGCCAGCACCTCGACCAGCACGCGGACCACTCGCGACGGAGTGTAGAACTGCCCGCCCTTCTTGCCCTCGGCGGTTGCGAACTGCGCGAGGAAGTACTCGTAGATGCGCCCCAGGACGTCCTTTGACCTACTGGCCTGGTCGCCGACCTGGATGTTTGTGATGAGGTCGATGATCTGGCCGAGCCGTTCCTTATCCAGTCCCGGGCGGGCATAGTCCTTGGGCAGCACGCCCTTGAGCGAAGCGTTGTCGCGCTCGATGCCTTCCATCGCATCGTCGACGAGCTGCCCGATAGTCGGCTGCTTCGCCTGCGCCCTGATGTGTGACCAGCGCGCCTCGGGAGGCACCCAGAAGATGTTGAGGGCGCGGTACTCGTCGGGATCCTCGGGGTCGGCGCCCTGTTCACGTTCAGCTTCGAGCTTCGCGTGCTGCTCCTCGAACGCGTCAGAGATATACTTGAGGAAGATGAGCCCGAGTACGATGTGCTTGTACTCAGCAGCATCCATGCTACCGCGAAGCGCATCGGCCATCTGCCAAAGCTGCGCCTCGTAGCCGATTAGGGCAGCTTGGCTAGCGTTGATTCGGCGAGCGCCTTGAGGCTCGGGAGGTATGACCGTGAATTCCGCCATCGGTTGCGTCGTCTCCTGCTCGGTTCGAGATCATACGCCTTTTGGAGACCCGTTTGCAGCACGCTCGGGAGCGACCCCTGGTTGTTCATGCTCTGAGAAGTCGGAGGTCGTCTCGGTGGCCCGTAGCATTGCCCGTGGCCGCGCACGGCTGCCCTAGGGGCTTGGCAGCTAGGTTCTACACCCATCCTTCATCAGTGTTCGCGACTCAGCAGCCCAGGCGGAAAGGTGAGACGATCAGTGCAAATGAACCTGCAAATGGAGCATTCGCAATGGGTTGGGTGTGATTGGCAATCTGGTGGCAATTCAGATTCCAAGACTCAACTGGGTGGGTGCGTTTGGGGCACGTTGCGATACGTTTTGATGAATGGGGTTCAAGAGGTCCCGCGTTCGAATCGCGGCACCCCGACCATAACACTTCTTCCCCACTCCCAATCCGTCTCCTCCACGAGATGCCGCAGGGTTCGGTTACCGGGCCGTTCAAGGGTGCATCCCGGCGGTCACAGCACAGTCAGACCGATCCCCAGAGCACCGATGCATCTGCGACACGAGTATCGTCAACGACGTCGGGCCTGGCTGTTGGCTTCTACTCGTGGGCGCCGATGTTCATCGGATGGCACAGCAAGCTGGAGTGGGTGCAGGAATCGGCGATGGTGGCGGTGCACGCCGCGCACCTGTCGCCGCCCGTGTCAGTGATCCGAAGCGCCCTCCGCAGCCTCGAGACGGTTTACCGCACTCACTACCGCCTTCAGGGATGCCGCGAGGATGCTCTCGTCGAGCCCCACACCCCAGCGAACGGCTTCGGTGTTCCGTGCTTCGACATACGCGACCGCCCGGGCGTCCGCACCGGCACTCACCGCGTGCTCCGAGTAGTCCAGCACCTCTACCGCGAAATCCAGGCCACGCTGGAGGGCGTGCACCAACGCCGCGATCGGGCCGTTACCCTCGCCGGTCACGGTGCGGACCTCGCCGTCGAGCCGCACCTGTGCGGTGATCTCCGTTGTCGCGCCCCGGGTGGTCATCTCATGCGAGATGAGCTCAACGCGTGCAAGTTGTGGCAGATACTCCTTCTTGAATGCCTGCCAGATGGCCGCGGGCGTGACCTCCGTACCCGTCTCCTCGCTCACGGTCTGGATCGTCTTCGAGAACTCGATCTGGAGCCGGCGCGGGAGGTCGAGCCCGTGCTCGGCCTTCATGATGTAGGCGACGCCGCCCTTGCCCGACTGGCTATTCACGCGGATGACCGCTTCGTAGCTTCGGCCGACGTGCTTCGGGTCGATAGGCAGATAGGGTACCTCCCAGATCTGGTACTCCTCCCCCAGCGCATCGAGTCCCTTCTTGATCGCATCCTGGTGGGAGCCCGAGAACGCCGTGTACACGAGGTCGCCGACGTACGGGTGGCGCGGGTGCACGGGGAGCTGGTTGCAATACTCGGCAACCCGCCGCAGGCCGTCGATGTCGCTGATGTCGAGCTCCGGATCAACGCCCTGGCTGAAGAGGTTCATCGCCAGGTTGACGATGTCGACGTTTCCGGTCCGTTCACCGTTCCCGAAGAGCGTCCCCTCTACACGGTCGGCGCCTGCCATCACGCCGAACTCGGCAGCCGCGACACCGGTACCTCGATCGTTGTGTGGATGAAGCGACAGTAGCAGCGAATCCCGGCGCGGGACATGGTGGAGGAACCACTCGATCGCATCGCCGTAGATGTTCGGGGTGTACATCTCCACCGTCGCCGGAAGATTGAGGATGATCTTCTTCTCGGATGTCGGTCCGATGACATCCATCACCGCCGAGCAGACCTCGAGGGCGTATTCCAGCTCGGTACCCGTGAAGCTCTCTGGCGAGTACTCGTAGCGCACGTCTGTGCCAGTGAGGCTGGTCTCGAGCTTCTTGCAGAGCGCGGCCGCATCGGTCGCTATCTTCGTGATCCCGTCCTTGCCAAGCCCGAAGACGACGCGCCGCTGTAGGATGGATGTCGAGTTGTAGAAGTGGACGATCGCCCTGTGCGCGCCCTGGAGGCATTCGTAGGTACGTTCGATCAGTTCCGGCCGGCATTGCACCAGCACCTGGATCGTCACGTCATCGGGCACGAGGTCTTCCTCGATGAGCTGGCGTACGAAGTCATAGTCCGGCTGTGAGGCCGACGGGAAGCCGACCTCGATCTCCTTGAAGCCCATCAAGACAAGGGCTTCGAACATCCGCAGCTTACGGGCCGGGTCCATCGGATCGATCAGCGCCTGGTTGCCATCGCGCAGGTCGACCGAGCACCAGAGTGGCGCCTTTTCGATCTGCCGGTTCGGCCATTCACGCTCCGGAAGCCGAAGCGGAAGGGGGCGGAATCCACGGTACTTGTGGAACGGCATCTTCTTCCCGGCTATCGGCTCTGGAGGCATGGGTTTCCCTTTCACGGCTGGATGCGATTGCCGCGCCCGGCGGATCTTCGTACCAAACAAAAACCTCCCGGCACGTTCTGCACAGGAGGCTATCGGCGAGCTCATTTCGGGCTCGCCGTCAGGTAAGAAGGAGGACGCCAAACGTTGACATCCCGTGCATGTTACGCCCCACCGGCCGCTTACGTCACGCCGAACCATCCCCCATTCGCTCGCGGTATCCCCCTTACAGGCACACTCCTGTGATACATCTGCAACATCTGGTCTGCCCGAATGGCGGTAGCCTCACCTCGATGTGGAACCTGCGACGTTGGTGGCGCACGGCGAAATGCCGGGCCGGAATCCACTGTCCCCACCCCGAGGTCGTGATGTTTGGCGAAGACTCCGGAGAACCAGGACCTGGTCGCTGTTGCATCTGCGGCCGTGCTGGTCCTTCCAGGTAGACGAAACGGGCCGGGAGGACGCTCCCGGCCCGTTCGGTGCAGGCAATGCTCGCCGCTACTCAGCAGATCATGTCGTCTGGGTGATAGTCCAGCTCAGCGAGCCCGGTGCGCCGATGGCCAACCAGTAAACGCCACCGTGGTGGAACGTGGTGATGTCCACCGCTCCCGGTATCCCGACTCCCGATGGGAACCAGCCCTTGAACGTCTGGGTCGCCGGGTCGAAATACCACACCGCGGTCACGGACGAAAGAACATTGTTCGTCCCCGAAGCTGAGCCCGTCAGCGCAGTCTGGATTGACATCCCTTCGGCGCCCTTCCATTCGATCGGTGTCCAGCGGAAATAGAGCGTGTATGTGAACGTGGTTGTGGTTCCCTGGTTCGTGAACAGATCCCCGGAACTCGTCGCACTCGTACCCGCCGAGTTGACCACGCGGATATCGATCTGGCCCACCACGGCCCCAGTCGGCACCGTCGCCCGGACCTGGGTGTCGCTCAGGACAGTGAAGGTGGCCGAGACGCCGCCAAACGTCACGCCCGTCGCGCCGGTGAAGCCGCTTCCCCCAATGATGACCAGGTCTCCAGGTTTGCCAGTATTGGGCGAGACACTGGACACCACTGGCAGGATGGAACCGGTGTAGAGGTAGTTGTCGGCTGCTGTGTCGACCGACGTACCGTAGATGGTTGTGACGATCACGCTCACCGAGCCCGCGATGTGCGGTGGAGCGATGACCGTCAGTGAGTTCGGGTCCGAGGCATCGAACACCGTCGCAGCGACACCTCCGAAAGTCACTGATGTCACATTGGTGAACCCGCTCCCGAGGATCGTGACATAGTTGAGGCCGGAACTCGGACCGGTGTTCGGATAGAGACCCGTGACGACAGGCCCGGAGCCCAACCCATAGGTGAACGCCAACGGCAGCGTTGTGGAGCCGCCGAGGCCGTTGAATGTCACGTTATAGGGCCCCCCGAAACCAGCCGGGGTCACACACGTCGCGGTCGTACCGTAACCAGCTATGCCCGTGCACGGCACGCTGCCGATCGTGATCGATACGGGGTTATAGAGGTTCGTGCCGTAGAGCGTTACGACTGTCCCGCCGAATACTGGCCCGGTCGCGGGCGAGATGAAGTTGATCGTCGGAGTGCTGAAGCCGCTGTAGTTGAACTGGTCGGCTGCCGAGGTCGCACTCGTGAGCAGACCGTTCGTCACCGTGACATGCACGATGCCCACGCCGGGAGGCACGACGGCAGTGATGGAGTTCGCGTTGTTCACCGTGCAAGACGTCACGGGGGTGAGCCCGAACCTGACGCCGCCGGGGCAAACCACGCCGCTGAACCCGGTCCCGGTGATCATCACGAGTGAACCCGACGTGCCGAATGTCGGGCTGACTGCCGTGACGGTTGGCGCACTGGCGCCGTTGTCGAGGATGGTGACGGTAGCAACGGCGGTTGCCGTGTCACCGGCCGGCACATCGAGCGACATGGTGACATTGAGCGAGTGGGAAGCACTGCTCGAATTGACCATGGTCGTGAGGTTGTACGTTTGTGTGGTGATGCCACTGGTGAATGGGATGATCACCGGGTTTGTGACGACACTGTAGTCAACACCGGAGGTGGCCGGGCTCAATCCGATGCCCCCGAAGGTCAGTTTGAGGTTCTGGTCCTGACAGGACCCACTCGTTCGGTTGACGGTGATGCCGATCAACGAGCCCTCTACGCCCGATGGGGTGGAGTTGGCGAAGCTATACGTACAGCCGGGAACAGCGAACGCTGGCGCCGCCCCGCCCTGTATCAACGCGACGGCAGCGGCAATGCTGATGGCAGCCGCGATTGTGGCAGCCCTCAGAAGAGCCTGGAAGTGATAGGTGATGGCGTTCATCGCAGTACCTCTCCACTCTCTATTCGTCTCCGGCGCCCTGCAGTACTGACGAATTTCCCGGTGAAAAGTTGCGGCGCCGCCGACGTAGCGAGTAAGAGTGGCCCGCCCCATCGCTGCATGTGCTGCCAGAGTGTGACAGAAATGATCCGCATTTGGAATAACGAACTATCCCTATGCGGACGGCAGATCTACCAACCCCATGCATCGCTCCACCGGCACGAGGTTATGAGGTTCGACCTCCCACGCTCGCGCCGTTAGATCGTCGTTTGCGCCGGTTCCTCCTGGCGTGCGTTGGCCGACAACATCATCGCCGCGAGCCCAATCACCGCGAGGCCCGACTGATAGGTACTGTGCAAACCGAGACCGCCGAGAACGACCAGCACCAATGCCGATGCAGCGAGCCAGCGCCGTTCACGCACGAGCCCCGAAACGGTTGCTGTGATCAAACCAACCGCCACCGCATAGACAATCGCGGGCAGAGTCCCCGTCATTCCCTGGTTCCAGAGCAAGAGGATCTTGGCTGTCGACGCACCGCCGATCAGCACGACTGCTGTGACCACGGCAACGACTATCCCGAGCTGCGAACTGCGCCTTTCACGGCCTGCCCGAAACGCGAAAAAGATGCACACAGTCGCAGCTACGGCGACCACTTCCGAAGCCCAGAGGAGACTCCGCCCGTCGAGTTGAGGAAAACCTGCCTGGGCTGCTGCCTGGCCAACTGCATCCGCCGACGCGAGGGCAAATGCAGCGAGATAGACACCCATCGCGAGCCCTGTACGCCGATCGATGAACGTGAGGGCGAGGACAATGAGTCCCAGTGAGACGGTTACGAGTGCAGGGGGAAGCAGGTCGCCCAGGATCCCCGCCCGTGTCGCAAACGCAGTCATTGCGAACACACCGACACCGGCAGCAGCAACCAGGCCGGCTCGCCCACAGCGCCCCCCGAGCGCGAGGGCGGCAAGTGGCAGGCAACCACCAACCAGGACCGCTGCCACGTAGTAATCGAAACGGCCAGCGAGGGTGAGCACCCGGTACGGAGTCGCCATCTCCTCCATACCGGGTATGTGAATGGCGGTCCTGGTGAACGAACGCAGGATGATGAGTTCAATCACCGCGGCGGCAGCGAGCCAGGCTGCCGCCGCGGCGAAGAGCCCTGCCGCATCCTGCGAACGCGAGGTAGCGGCACGTGCGGTCATGACCGCTTCGCCTCCTTGTACCCGTAGACTCCGAGCCCGACACCCACGCCGACGAATCCGACGAACAGCGCGGCAACGAGTACCCACGCCAGCGGGTTCGATTCATCGCCCACAATTTCGGTACCCGAGAGGGAGAGACGGACGAATTGCGAGACCGACTTTCGGCCGTTACGGTCACCCTCGCTACCGTTCCAGACAGCGAAGGCCATGTCGGTTGCGGCACCCTTGGTGAATCCGGCGTTGTTGACGTCGCCGCTTGTCAGGGTGCGCTCGAAGACGACTGCCCAGTTCTTACCGTCGTGTACTCCGTTACCGGAGACGTCCTGCGTGTTCGCCTTCGAGAGCGTCCCGAAAGCGTGCGAGACGAGCGTCTGCACCGGGCCCGCAGCCGTATCAGCATACGGGTTGCCGGCTGCTCGTGCGGTGTAGAAGAGGGTGTCCTTCGATGGGTACCCATCAACCAGGGCTCCAACGTAAAGGTCCGCGGGGTCTTTCACCCCGGTCTGTGAGTCGGCACGCCACTGCCAGATGTTCACACCGGCATTCAACTGGCCCATGCAGAGTGCCGGGACAGCACCAGCCGACGCCTGAGAGGGGAACTCGATGGCGACGGCATCCGAGAAGTCCTGGACGCGTGCTGTGATGTCGTCCTTCGTCGCGTCAGCCCACTCGACACGGAGGTAGATCTTGTCCTGGTAGTGGATCGCCTTTGCATTGATGGTTGGGATACTGCCACCGCCGGCTGCGTACGATGCTGCCTGCGCGGTAAGTGGCACCTGGATCTGCGCAGCATTCGCCCAGACACCGCTCGATGGGTCGAGGCCCGGGTCTTGATTACTGCCGAAGGCAGTGAGTGTCATGGTCTGCGAAGCGGCCGGGTTGACACCCGTGAACTGCAACAGGCCGGCCACACCCAGGACGATACTCGCGAGCCCCAGAGCCCGGCCGTGTTTGCGAACGAAATCACGAATCCTCATCTGAATCACCTCGAGAGCACCGGGATATCGTCCGGGGCGATGAGCTGGGGCTCTGTCGCCTCGGATTCGATGTCGTCGCTCATGTCGTCGTTTGCGGTCCCGGGCGGGTCCCAGGTCATCTGCGGTTCCTCCGCATAGGCAATGGGGCCAGCGTCGAGGAATGCAATATCGGCCTCGATCCAATCGGTGAGGGCCTCACCGGCGAGAAAGTAGAACGGCGTGCTCATCGCCCGGGCGGTGATGCGCCGGCCAAGGGCACTGCCCCATCGCCCAAGGTGTTCGCGGATGAACATCCGCTGGGCACGGCGCACCTGGGCCACACGGGGTGCACCCATGTGCTCGGTCGCGTGGTTCTGCTTCTTGCAGAGATAGCCCATGAATGCCAGCTCGACGGAGACGTCATCGGGCCGGAACCCTGGCTGTGCCGGGTCGACCCCGAACGCCCGGTAGAACCCTGCGATATCGGCCATGCGCGCGGTTTGCTGGCTCGGGTCGGTCGAGAGGTAGGCCGTCTCGAACGTCGGGCAGTCGGGCGACGAGCTCAAGGTGAAGAGGCGGATATGCTCCGCCTCGAGCTGCTGCCGTTCCGCCGTGAGCACACGATTGACGAGATCCTCGAGCGGTGTGCCGGCAAACGACGGTGCGGCCGCCGTTGCAACCTGCTTCATCCCCTCGAAACTCTGCTGGTCGGGGTAGGCCATGGCATGGGCCAACAGGTCGTACGCCATGGCACGCCGGAGCGTCACCGCACTCGATTCGGCAGTTGTTGACGTTGACTTCGCCATCGTCTCCACCACCTAAATCGTGTTCATGGTGACCTGGGCCGGGCGCTCGATGAGCGGCTCATCCACGTGCACGCGGACGATCTCCTTCCCATTGCTGTCGTAGCCGATCACCGTGTCGTTGTAGATCTCGCGCTTCACCCCGGCGACGGTGATCTCACTGGTCTTTGGCCCCGGTTCCACCTTGTAGGAGAAGATGATCTCCTGCGTGGCACGGAAGAGCTGCAGAACAGCGAGCAGTTCGCGGCTGGGGTTGGTGTACTTCGCGATCGCGTCATCGACACCCGGGCCAAACATCTGGCGGAGGTAGTCGCGTGGGACCCAGCGTGGCGGAATGTAGTAGATATTCGGCTGGGTGCCGAACTGCGGGTAGAGCGGTAACGCAACCTTCTCGACCTGCACCAGGTAGTACAGGGGATTCTGGCGATCTTCGATCCACTGGCCGTCAGCACCCGCCTGGATGAGCCCCTGCAGCCGGATCTTGCCGATGCAGCCGGCCATGCAGCGCGTTTCCATCGGGAGCCCGTTCGTCAGCGGGTCGGAACCTTCGACACGGGGATAGCAGCCGATGCACTTCTCCGATGTCCGCGTACTCGGCCGGTACATCGACTTCTTGTAGGGGCACGCCTCGACGCACTTGCGGTAGCCGCGGCACCGGCCTTCGTCGATGAGGACGATGCCGTCTTCCTCGCGCTTGTAGATGGCATTTCGTGGGCAGGCAGCGAGGCAGGCCGGATAGGTGCAGTGGTTGCACAGCCGCTGGAGGTAAAAGAACCAGCCCGAATGCTCCGGGAGTTCGACGCCCTGCTTCGGGTAGTTGGTCGCGGTGTCTTCGAAGATGTTCGGTGCTTTCCAGTCCTCTTCGGGAGGAATGTAGCCCGTGACCATGTTGTTGATCTGGTCGGCCGTCTCGAAGATCGTCTTCCCTTCGAACGTCCCGTAGGGGGCCGTCCTGGGGTCTTTCTGGGTGGCATTCCAAACCTGCCCGCCGGGATTAGCCTTCTCTTGCATCTCGAGGATGTTTACATCCCAGTGCTGCGGGTAGCCGCCATACGGCTTGGTTTCGACGTTGTTCCACCACATCAACTCCTGGCCGGGTGAGAACGTCCAGGTCGACTTGCAGGCCATGGTGCACGTCTGGCAGGCGATACACCGGTTGATGTTGAAGACGGCGGCAAATTGACGCTTGGCCGGCCCGCCCGCAAAGCGGTAGTCCATCTCCCGCCCGAGATGCCAGTTGTAAACCTTGGGCATTACGCCACCTCCGAACGGGCAGACCCGTACACGTCGTCGAGAATGGCCTCCACGAACGCCTCGCCCCGGTTCTGGAGAATGGCGTGCGTGCCGGCGAAGTACTTTGACCGGAAGAGCATGAGTACCCGCTCACGGGGCATCCCCATCAGGGCATACTCCTCGATGAATGTGCGTGCCATGACTTCGTCGGGGTCGACACCGGGCGGGTAAGGGATGCGCACAGCAACGAACTCATACGGGTCGTCGGCCTCGAACTGCTTCTCAGCCATCGCTAGGCCCTCCTTACCGTGTTCAGGCCACCCTTGATGTAGCGCAGCATCGCCTCACTCTCAGCCCCCGGTGCCATACCCGTGGTGCCGGGAGCCCAGTTGCCGTCTCCGGCCTTCGTGATTTTCACGAGCGTTTCCTTCGGCACGGTATTGATGCCGTGGTTATCTGCCTCGCCCCCGAAGAGGAACGCCTGTGCAACCTTCGCCTTATGGAAGAGCGTGTCTGTCTGGTGCATCGGCATCGACCAGTCCTTCGTCACACTCTG
>WBZR01000425.1_pt1 | contig 68719 bp, 66 predicted proteins | sample 5204231 | NCBI WGS metagenome assembly WBZR01 (sample SAMN12412403, study PRJNA552823) | activated sludge metagenome | isolation source: activated sludge from anammox sidestream of wastewater treatment plant... | place: USA: Virginia | collected 2017-08 | reverse complement strand
CTGTATGGAAGGGCCATCGCTCAACGGATAAAAGGTACTCCGGGGATAACAGGCTGATACCGCCCAAGAGTTCATATCGACGGCGGTGTTTGGCACCTCGATGTCGGCTCATCACATCCTGGGGCTGTAGTCGGTCCCAAGGGTATGGCTGTTCGCCATTTAAAGTGGTACGCGAGCTGGGTTCAGAACGTCGTGAGACAGTTCGGTCCCTATCTGTCGTGGGCGTTGGAGATTTGAGAGGGGCTGCTCCTAGTACGAGAGGACCGGAGTGGACGAACCTCTGGTGTTCCGGTTGTCACGCCAGTGGCATTGCCGGGTAGCTACGTTCGGAAGCGATAACCGCTGAAAGCATCTAAGCGGGAAGCGCGCCTCAAGATGAGATCTCCCGGGAGCTCGACTCCCCTGAAGGAACCAGGAAGACTACCTGGTTGATAGGCTGGGTGTGGAAGCGCAGCAATGCGTTGAGCTAACCAGTACTAATGATCCGTGCGGCTTGATCATGCAACTCCAAGCCTCTTCGATCTCGCGCCGCGTGCGCGAGACCTCGAAACCCTCTCCTCGATGACACATCGAGACACCAAACCTTGTTACGTCCCATCCCCTTGAGAGCGTGAGCGCGAATGCCTGCGGAAGCTCGGTTGAATCCGATCCTCCAAATTGCACCCCGCGACCCTCCACCCTCTCCCTGGTGAACATAGCGCTGTGGCACCACCCGATCCCATCCCGAACTCGGAAGTGAAACGCAGCCGCGCCGATGGTAGTGTGCTTCGCGCATGCGAGAGTAGGTCATCGCCAGGGCCTTAACCCGAACGCCCCGATCAGAAATGATCGGGGCGTTTCTTTTTTGCAGGGGCAAATTCAGGAAAGGCCTGAACACGGCAGAACTCCGCCATGGCAAGCGCAGCGAAGCAATCCGGTTGCCTTGATGCGGTTCCGGGCACGCCATGCACGTTTCTGGATTTTGAGTCGAAGCGCGGGATTTGACGTCGGTGATAAACTGCCGACTTCATCCAGCACGAGGTCGCTCCCATGTCCCGACAGATCATCCACTCCGCTTCCGCCCCGGCTGCCATCGGCCCCTATTCACAGGCCGTGAAGGTGGGCAATACGGTGTATCTGTCCGGTCAGACCCCGCTCGATCCGGCCACGATGAAGCTGGTCGAGGGTGATGTCACGGCCCAGGCCCAGCAGGTGTTCAAGAATCTGGGTGAAGTCTGCAAGGCTGCGGGTGGCGATTTCACCAAGGTGGTGCGAGTGGGCATCTACATGACCGATTTGGGTAATTTTGCCAAGGTCAACGAGGTCATGAAGCAGCATTTCCATGAACCTTTCCCGGCGCGCTCCACCATTGGAGTTGCCGCCTTGCCACTGAGTGCGCAGGTGGAAATCGATCTGGTGATGGTGCTCGACTGATCGTCGCGAAGTGACAAGCACGGTGGCCGGTGAGGTGCCGAGCGACGTTGCGCGGCGCCCGCTGGACGGGTTGCGTGGCATCGGCCCGCGCACCAAGGCGTGTCTGGCGGCGCGTGGCATCACCTGTCTGCAGGACCTGTGGCTGCACCTGCCGTTGCGGTACGAGGATCGCACCCGGCTGACGCCGATCCGCAGCCTGCGTGCGGGCGCGTCGGCGCAGGTGCTCGGGCGCATCGAGGAGGTGCAGCGCAGCTTCCGCGGGCGTCCGGTGTTGAAAGTTGCAGTTGGTGACGAGTCCGGCGCCGGCTTGGTGCTGCGCTTCTTTCATTTCAATGCCGCCCAGGCGCGAGCACTGCAGATCGGTGCGCGCCTCCTCTGTCACGGCGAGCCGCGTCCCGGTCAGTTCGGGCTGGAGATGGTGCATCCGCGCTATCGCCTGCTCGACGAGGCGACCCAGGTGCAGTTGTCCAGCAGCCTCGATCCGGTGTATCCGGTGATCGAGGGTGTCGGTGCGGCGCAACTGGCGCGCCTGATCGCCGCGGCACTGGAACATCTGCCCGACGACGATGCGACGGAAATCCTCGGGGCCGACGCCTTTGGCGGTCGCAGCCTGCCACGTTGGCGCGATGCGATCGAGTTTCTGCATCGACCATCGCCGGGCATCGATCTTGCGCAACTCGCTGGCAATCGGCATCCGGCGCAACTGCGGCTGGCCTTTGAAGAACTGCTGGCGCACCAGCTCAGCCTGCGGCGCCAGCGTCTGGCGGTGAAGCGCCAGGGCGCACCGGTGCTGAAGCCTGCCCATCGTCTTGCGCGGCGTCTGCGCGAGGCCCTGCCGTTTGCCCTGACCGGTGCGCAGCAGCGCGTGCTGGATGAGATCGCACGTGACCTTGCCCGGGCCGAGCCGATGCTGCGCCTGGTTCAGGGTGACGTCGGCTCGGGCAAGACCATCGTCGCCGCACTCGCCGCACTCGCCGCGATCGAGGCCGACGCGCAAGTCGCGATGATGGCGCCGACCGAGCTTCTCGCCGAGCAACATGCCGAGGCGTTCGCGCGCTGGTTCGAGCCGCTCGGAATCGAGAGCGTGTGGCTCTCGGGCAAGGTCAAGGGCAAGGCGCGCGAAGCCGCACTGGCGCGCATCGCTGCCGGTGCCGGCATGATCGTGGGCACCCATGCCCTGCTGCAGGAGCCGGTGAGCTTTGCCAATCTCGCCCTGGTCATCGTCGATGAACAGCATCGCTTCGGCGTGCACCAGCGGCTCGTGTTGCGCGACAAGGGCGCGAGCGGCACGCAGGTGCCGCACCAACTGGTGATGACCGCGACACCGATTCCACGCACCCTGGCGATGACGGCCTACGCCGACCTCGATGTTTCGATCATCGACGAGTTGCCGCCGGGGCGCACGCCGGTACAGACCGTGGCGATCAGCGCCGAGCGCCGCGACGAACTGATCGCGCGCATTCGCATCGCCTGTGCCGAAGGCCGACAGGCGTACTGGGTCTGCACCTTGATCGAAGAAAGTGACGAGCCACCGGCGCCGGGTGTCGCGAAGATCGATGCCCAGGCTGCCCAGACCGCCTACGAACTCCTGCGCGAACAGTTGCCGCAGGTTCGTGTCGGCCTGATCCACGGGCGCATGAAGCCGACGGATAAGCAGGCCGTCATGGCAGCATTCAAGGCTGGCGAGATCCAGTTGCTTGTCGCCACCACGGTGATCGAGGTCGGCGTCGATGTGCCCAATGCCAGCCTGATGCTGATCGAGAATGCCGAGCGCCTCGGTCTCGCACAGTTGCACCAGTTGCGCGGTCGGGTTGGGCGCGGCGCCGCCGTATCCAGTTGCGTGCTGATGTTCAAGGCACCACTGTCGCAACTCGCGCGCGAGCGACTTGCGGTGATGCGCGAGACCACCGACGGCTTCCGCATCGCCGAGAAAGATCTGGAACTGCGCGGGCCGGGCGAACTTCTCGGCACCCGCCAGACCGGCCTCGCCGGTTTCCGCATTGCCGATCCGTTGCGTGATGCCGAACTGCTGCCCGAGGTTCGCACCGCCGCCGATGCGCTGCTGGAACGTGCGCCCGCGACGGCCGATCGCCTGATCGAACGCTGGATTGGCGCCGCCGTGCGCTACGCCGAGGCGTGAGCAGGGTTGGACGCTGCCCAGGCACCGCTAGAATACGGTCGAGCAGGGCGCATTCGGGATCGGCATGATCGAATTGAACGTGGCTGCCTGGGCGGCGTGGGCGCCGGGACTTGCGACGCGCGAGGCATGGCAGGCGTGGGCGCGGGCTCCGACCTTGCCGCTGGGTGAGGACATTCCTGCCCTGCCCGAGATGCCGGCGCTGCAGCGTCGGCGCATCGATCTGCTTGGACGAATGGCGATCCAGGTGGCCTGCTGGACGGCGGATCCGGCTGGTGCGGACCCGCCACTGGTCTTCGCCTCGCGCCACGGTGATGTGCGCCGTTCGCTTGATCTGCTGGAACAGCAGAACGCAGGCGAGACGATGTCGCCGACCCAGTTCGGCCTGTCGGTGCACAATGCGATCGCTGCGCTGTATTCCATCTTTCGCGGCGAGCACGGCAATTGCGTGGCGCTGGCGGCGGGCAAGGCGACGGCGGAGGCGGCGCTCGTGGAAGCTGCCGGCCTGTTGGCCGACGGTGCGCCGCAGGTGCAGATCGTGGTCTACGACGCGCCATTGCCGACGGCGTATGCAGCGCATCGTGACGAGGCCGAGGCCGCCTGGGCCTGGAGCCTGCGGCTGCAGGCCGCGCCCACGGATACCCGGTTGCAACTGGGCTGGCAAGTCGCAACCGATGACCACGACGAGGCGCAGTCGACGCCGGGGCTGCCGGCTGGCCTCGACGCCCTGCGCTTCCTGCTTGCCGGAGAGTTGGTGCGTGTTCACTGCGTCGATGGCCAGGCCTGGACCTGGCGACGTCATGGCTGAAGTGTCGGATCAGCCGGTCGTGGCTTCGGGTCGCCTGAATCATCTCTGGCGGGTGTTCGGGACTGGCCTGAGCTTCGTCGCCTTCGGCAGCGGCGGCCTGCTGCTGTACCTGCTGGTGTTTCCCGTGCTGAATGTCGCGATCCGGGATCGCGCGCGTCGTCGTCGCCTTGCGCGTCGTCTGGTGCAGCGCAGCTTTGCCGGTCACATTGAGCTGATGCGGGTGCTCGGCGTGCTCAGCCATGAAATCCGCGGACGCGAGCGCCTGCAGCGCGACGGCCTCCTGATCCTGGCCAATCACCCGACCCTGATCGATGTCGTGTTCCTGGTTTCACTGCTGCCCAATGCCGACTGCGTGGTTAAATCGGTGCTGGCGCGCAATCCGTTCACCCGCGGACCGATTCGCGCCGCCGGCTATGTCTTCAACGATGATGCCGCGGGACTGATTGCCGACTGCATCGCGGCCGTGCGTGCTGGCAGCAACCTCGTGATATTTCCCGAGGGCACGCGCAGCCGGCGTGATGCATCGCTGCGGCTGCAACGCGGAGCCGCCAACATCGCGGTGCGCGGGCGTCTGGACATCACCCCGGTACGCCTGACATGCAGCCCGATGACACTGGGAAAAGGTGAAAAATGGTATCGTGTGCCGGTTTGCCGCTTCCACTACGTGGTGGATGTCCAGCCCGATCTCGAGATCGCTCCCTTCCTGCGCGATTCAAGGAATGAAGCCTTGGCCGCGCGCGAACTGACCGACCATCTGACGGCCTATTTTTCCTCGGGAGAGTTGCGTGCAGTCGATGGAGCTTGAGATCAAGAAACTGATCATTTCCGCCTTGTCGCTGGAGGACATCACGCCCGACGACATCGATGCCGCGGCGCCGTTGTTCGGCGAGGGCCTGGGGCTGGATTCGATCGACGCGCTGGAACTCGGCCTGGCACTGCAAAAGCGCTTCGGCGTGCTGCTGTCGGCCGATGCACAGGAGATGCGTCAGCACTTTGCCAGTGTCGAGGCGCTGGCGCGTTTCATCGGCACGCAGCAGGCTTGAGGGAGCGGAGCACGCCATGACCAAGGACGAACTGTTCACCCGCATCAGTGCCATCCTGCAGGACAACTTCGAGATCGATCCGCAGCGGATCACGCCGCAGGCACGCCTGGCCGACGATCTCGACATCGACAGCATCGATGCGGTCGATTTGATCGTGCAGTTGAAGCCGTTGCTCGGCGGTCGTCTGCAGCCGGAAGCGTTCAAGTCGGTGCGCACCGTGCAGGACGTGGTCGACATGCTGCATGGGCTGATCCGCGACGCGGCCTGAGGCGCGGGTCGGAGCTTGCGGTGGCCTGGATACGCTCTCTGACCTACGTCGTGCTGTCGCTGATGTATCCGTTGGCAGTCTACCTGTTGCTCGGCCGCTTCGAGCCGTACGGGCTGGCCCTGCTGCTGTGCGTGCTGGCTCTGTTGCGGGCCGGTGTCCGGCGTGACCCGTTCTGGCTTTGGGTGGCGCTTGCCACCGCGGCCCTCGCGGCCTGGGCCGCGCTCGCCAATGCCGCCTTGCCGCTGAAGTTGTATCCGGTGCTGGTCAATGTCGGGCTGCTGCTCGCCTTCGGCATCAGCCTGCGCCACGGCCCGCCGCTGGTGGAGCGCATGGCGCGGCTGCGCGAGCCTGACCTGCCGCCGATCGCGGTGCGCTACACCCGCCGCGTCACCGAGGTCTGGTGCGGCTTCTTCGTGTTCAATGGTGGCATGGCCCTGGTCACGGCGCTGTGGACCAGCGAGCGAATCTGGGCGTTGTACAACGGGCTGCTCTCGTATGTGTTGATCGGAGTCTTGTTTGCCGGTGAATGGCTGGTGCGCCAGCGCGTGCGTGCGCATGGCTGATTGGCTGGCATTGGCCGATGTGGCGATCCTTCCGCGTCCGGGACGCGTGGTCGCGGCGAGTGCATCGGGCGGGCTCGACCACGTCGAGTTCCGGGTTCGCATCGCCGGCTGGAAAGAGGCATTCGCCAATCGCCCCGGCACGCGCTGGGCGCTGCATTTCGACGATGCCACGGACTTTGCCGCGGCCCTGTTCGGCGCTTGGCACGCCGGCAAGATGCCGATCCTGTGCCCGGATGCATTGCCGGAAACGCTGGCGCGACTGCGCGCGCAGGTCGACGGATTTGCCGGAAATTTCCCCGTCGCGTGCAAGCCGCTGCTCTCGCAGGAAGCCGGCCTTGGGAGCGGTGATGATGGTGCGGCCTGGCCGGCCCTGGACGAGCAGGCGACGCGTCTGTGCCTGCATACGTCCGGGTCCAGCGGTGATGCCGTCCTGATCGAAAAGCGGTTGTCGCAGCTTGCGCGCGAGGTGGAGTCCCTGCAGGCGGCGTTCGGCGAGCGCATCGCGGATGCCGTGGTCGTGCATGGCACCGTGTCCCATCAGCACATCTATGGCCTGCTGTTTCGCGTGCTGTGGCCGCTTTGTGCCGGACGCATCTTCATGCCCAGGTTGTTTTTCCACGAGGAAATCCTCGCCGCGCTTGATGCGCCGGCCATCCTGGTCAGTAGCCCCGCGCACCTGCGACGACTGCCTGCGACACTGGATTGGACGCCGGCGCACGCACACCTGCGCGCCGTGTTCAGTTCCGGTGGCGCGTTGCCGACCGATGCGGCAGTCGCGGTACGGGATCGGATGGGCTGCACGCCGCTGGAAATCTATGGCAGCAGCGAAACCGGCGGCATCGCCTGGAACGCACGCGACAGCGAATTCCCGAACTGGCTGGCCTTGCCCGGAGTTGCCTGGCGGCTGATCGAGGGACAACTGGAAGTCGCGTCTTCGCACCTGCCGCCGGGTATGGGCTGGTGGCGTTGTGCCGATCGCGCCGAAGCCGCGGGTACGGGTTTTCGCCTGCTCGGACGCGCCGATCGCATCGTCAAGGTCGAGGAGCGGCGGGTTTCGCTCACGGCGCTGGAACGTGATCTTGAGACGCTGGACGAAGTCGCACGCGCACGTGTCCTGACACTCGAAGGACCGCGCACCGAGCTTGTTGCCGTGATCGTGCCGAGTGCGACCGGCAACGAACTGCTGGCGCGTGCCGGCAAGCGTGCATTCGTGCAGCGGCTGGTCCAGTGCCTGTCCGCCAGCCATGATGCCGTGATGCGTCCGCGGCGCTGGCGCCTGCTGGCGGCGCTGCCGATGAACGCGCAAGGCAAGACCACCGAGGCCGCCCTGCGCACGCTGTTCCGACCGGCGCGGCCCGAGCCTGCATGGCTTGAACGCGGCGAGGATTCCGCCTTGGTCGAGTTGGTGTTGAGCCCGGACCTGCTGGTGTTCGATGGACACTTTCCCGGTGTCCCGATCCTGCCCGGCGTGGCCCAGGTGGACTGGGCGATTCGCCTCGCGCGCGAGGCATTTTCCGTGTCGGCGGACGTCCTGCGCATGGAGGCACTCAAGTTCCAGCGCGTGGCACGACCGGGACTGCGCCTGCGCCTGCACCTGCAATGGCTTGCCGCGGGCGCGACACTGTCGTTTCGCTACGAGTCCGAGTTGGGGCCGCATGCCAATGGTCGGGTGTTGTTTGCCGGAGCGTCGGCATGAATGCGCCGGACATGCGGGCCGTCACGGAGTTTCGCCCGTTGGTGGTGATCCCGGTGTACGACCACGAACAGGCAATCGGCGCGACCGTCGATGGGGTGCGTGCGAGTGGCCAGGAATGCCTGCTGGTCGATGATGGCTCGCGTGACTCCTGTGCCCGGGTCTTGCGCACGCTGGCGCAGCGCGAGGGCGTGCATCTCCTGCGCCTGGATGCCAATCAGGGCAAGGGCGGGGCGATGCTGGCCGGATTCCGCGAGGCGGCACGGCGTGGCGCGACCCATGTGCTCCAGATCGATGCCGATGGCCAGCACGACAGCGCCGATATCCCGCGCTTCCTCACCGCTGCCGCGGCCGAGCCGCAGGCCCTGATCATTGGCAGCCCCGTCTACGATGGCAGTGTGCCGAAGGGACGGCTGTATGGTCGCTACCTCACCCATGTCTGGGTCTGGATCAACACCTTGTCGTTCGCCATCACCGATTCGATGTGCGGCTTCCGTGTCTATCCGCTGGCACCGGTGCTGAAGTTGATGAATGAGGAGCGTCTCGGCCTGCGCATGGATTTCGATCCGGAGATTCTCGTGCGCCTGGTCTGGCGCGGGTTGCAGGTGCGCAATCTTGCGACGCCGGTGCATTATCCCAGCGACGGGGTTTCGCATTTCGACGTGCTGCGCGACAACCTGCGCATCAGCCGCATGCATGCCCGCCTGTTCTTCGGCATGGTGCGACGCTTGCCGATGTTGCTGGCAAGGATGTTGCGATGAACCCCCGCACGCGCGTGCCGCACTGGGCCGACATCGGCGAGACCACCTCGACCGTCGGCATCCGTTTCCTCTGCTGGGTCGAACACGGGCTTGGGCGCTGGCCGTTTCGGCTGTGCCTGGCGCCGGTTGTGCTCGGCCACTGGTTGTTCAATGCGGTGGCGCGCCGATCCTCGCGCCAGTATCTGGAGCGCTTGCAACAGGCCCATGGCGTGTTTTCGCGGCCGCCAGGAGCCGTGCGGAGCTTGCACCATTTCGCCGTGTTCGCGGAAACCCTGCTCGACAAGTTGCTCGCCGGCAGCGGGCGCTACCCACTGGCGCGGGTGCGGATCGACAACGGCGTGATGCACGAGCAGATGGCGCGCGGAGAAGGCGGTGTCATCCTGACGGCGCACATCGGCTGTCTCGAGTTGTGCCAGGCCTTGGCCGGGAATGTGCCGGGATTCCACATGACCGTGCTCGTGCACACCGCGCATGCGGAGAAATTCAACCGCATGCTGCGACGACTGGATGAACAGCCTCGGGTCGAACTGTTGCAGGTGACCGAGCTGGATGCCGCGCTTGCATTGCAACTGGGACAACGGGTGGCGAATGGCGGCTTCATCGCGATCGCCGGCGACCGCGTTCCGGTCGGTGGCGGACGCAGCATCCGCAGCGACTTTCTCGGACACCCGGCGGACTTTCCGGTCGGGCCGTATGTGCTCGCTGCGGCACTCGATTGCGCACTGTTTGCCCTGGCCTGTACCCATGAAGGCCAGGGTTATCGGCTGCGCTTTGAGTGCTTCGAGACGCGCGTGCGGCTGCCGCGAGCCGGGCGCGAGGCGGCGTTGGCGACGCACGTTGCACACTATGCCGCCTGGTTGGAGGCGCAATTGCGCCGGGCGCCGCTGGATTGGTTCAACTTTTTTCCGTTCTGGGATCAGATCACCCATGACCCTGCCTCAGCTTGACCCAGCGCCGGTCCGTTTTGGTGCCGGCCGCCTGTGCATCGAGGATGTCGTCGCCATTGCCCGGCGCGAGCGTGCTGCCGAGTTGTCACGCGAGCCGGCGTTCCGTGCGCGCATTGCCGCCGGCGCGGCATTCCTCGATCGCCTGCTCGAAGCCGATGGCGTGGTCTACGGCGTCACCACCGGCTACGGTGATTCCTGCACCGTGGCGATTCCGCGCGAGTTGCTCGCCGAGTTGCCGCAGCACCTGTACACCTACCATGGCTGTGGTCTCGGTCGTTTCCTCGATGCCGAGGAAACCCGTGCCGTGCTGGCGGCGCGCCTGGCCTCGCTCGCGGTCGGCATGTCGGGCGTCAGCGTGGCCCTGCTGGAAGGACTGGAGACGCTGCTGCGGCACGACATCCTGCCGCTGATCCCGGCCGAAGGCTCGGTCGGTGCCAGTGGCGATCTCACTCCGTTGTCATACCTTGCTGCCGTGCTCTGTGGCGAGCGCGAGGTGATGTTCCGTGGCGTGCGCCGCACTGCAATCGAGGTACTGGCCGAGGTCGGGATGAAGCCGTTGCGCCTGCGCCCGAAGGAAGGCCTGGCGATCATGAACGGCACCGCGGCAATGACGGCGCTGGCCTGCCTGGCCTTTGATCGGGCCGATTACCTGTGTCGCCTCGCCAGCCGCGTGACCGCCTGCAACGTGGTCGCGCTCGCCGGCAATGCGCATCACTTCGATGCGCTGCTGTTTGCCGCAAAGCCCCATCCCGGCCAGAACCGGATCGCCGCGCGCCTGCGCCAGGATCTGTACGGCGTCCAACCCGCGCGCGACGAGCAGCGCCTGCAGGATCGGTATTCACTGCGCTGTGCCCCGCACGTGATCGGCGTGCTCGAAGATGCCTTGCCCTTCCTGCGTCAGTTGATCGAGAACGAGATCAACAGCGCGAACGACAACCCACTGGTCGATCCCGAGCACGAGCGGGTACTGCACGGTGGACACTTTTACGGCGGCCACATCGCCTTTGCCATGGATGCGATGAAGAACGCCGTCGCGAATCTGGCCGATTTGCTCGACCGGCAATTGGCTCTGCTCGTGGATGCACGTTTCAACAACGGCCTGCCGGCCAATCTTTCGGCTGCCTCCGGCCCGCGCGCGGCGATCAATCATGGCCTCAAGGCCTTGCAGATCAGTGTCTCGGCCTGGACCGCCGAGGCGCTCAAGCAGACCATGCCGGCCTCGGTGTTCTCGCGCTCGACCGAGTGCCACAACCAGGACAAGGTGAGCATGGGCACGATTGCGGCCCGCGACTGCCTGCGGGTGGTCGAGCTGACCGAGCAGGTCGCCGCGGCGATGCTGATTGCCCTGCGTCAGGGCCTCGCGCTGCGCGGACGTGAGGGCGTGCCGTCCGATCTCGGTGGCGCAGCCCGGGCGATGTTCGACGACCTTGCCGCACGCATCGAACTGATCGAGGAAGATCGCGCCCTTGATGCCGACCTGCGCCGGCTGCTCGATGACATCCATGCGCGGCGCTGGAGCCTGTATGAAGATTGAGTCCCTGGCGATCGAGATCGACCTCAGTCCCGCCTTCCACGATTGCGATCCGATGCAGGTGGTCTGGCATGGCAACTACTTCAAGTATTTCGAGATCGCCCGCTGCGCATTGCTCCAGCGCCACGACTACGACTATCCGCAAATGCGCGACTCCGGCTACCTCTTCCCGGTCGTGGATGCCCGGGTCAAGTACATCCGTCCGCTGCACTATGCCCAGGCATTGAAGCTGCGCGCCTGGATCAGCGAATGGGAAAATCGCTTGCGCATCGACTACGAGATCCGCGATGCCGCCAGCGGAGCCCGCCTGACCCGCGCCCACACCATCCAGGTCGCGGTGGCTGCCGCCTCGGGCGAGCTGCTCTTCGTCTGTCCATCGGTCCTGTGGCAGCGCCTGGGTGTGGAGACGTCCGCATGAGTCCGCGTGCAGCCATGATCGGGCGCAATCGGCCGTGGATGCTGTTGGCGCTGTTCGCGTACTGGCTCGGTGCAGTGTCGGTGGCGGCAACGGCGGCGCCGGACGAGGCGCTGGTGAAACTGCAGCAACGGGTGTCACAGGTGTCGGTGTTGCGTGGCGAATTTGCCCAGAAAAAGCAGCTGCAGGGCTTTCGCAACCCCTTGCGCTCGCAGGGCGAGTTTGTCGTGGCGCGGGGACGCGGTGTCATCTGGAGCACGCTGCGGCCGTTTCCTTCGACCCTGGTGCTGACCGGCGAGCGCGTGCTCTCGCAGCAGGCCGACGGCAGCAGCCGGGTGGAACTGGATGCGCGCCAGCAACCGGCGCTGCGTGCGGTGAACACGATGCTGATGGCGCTGGTGAGTGGTGATGCGCAGGCGTTGTCGGAACGCTTCGAGCTGACCGCCGAGCTGCTCGAAGGCGAGCGTTGGCAGTTGCACATGGTGCCAAGGACCACCGCGCTGGCGAAGGCGTTCCGGCAGATCCGGCTCGAAGGCGATCGGCATGTGCGCCGGGTGACGATCGAGGAGGCCAGTGGCGATCGCACCATTCTCGACTTCAGTGCGATCCGCGAAACCCCGGAAGTGTTGAGCGACGATGAGGCCCGCCGTCTTGACTGAATCCCGTTTCGTGCGGTTCTGGCGACGGGCGGCGTGGGCATGGCTCGCGCTGGTGCTGGTCGTGGGCGTGCATCAACTGCGCTTCTGGTCGCAGCCGCGGATGGAAACCGACGTGCTTGCGCTGTTGCCGCAGGATGCGGCCGATCCGCTGCTGGAGCGTGCCACCCGGCGCATCGCCGACGCCGGTGCGCGTCAGCTCGTGGTGTTGCTGGGGGCGTCGGATGCGGCCCAGGCACAGGTCGCCGCGACGGCCTATCGTGCCGCTCTGCAAAGTGCGTCCCACGCTTCGCCGATCGTGGAAACGGGCACGGGCGCGGACTGGTTCGAGGCGGCGCGGACCTTCTATCAGCCCTGGCGTGATCGGCTGTTGACCGATGCACAACGTCACCGACTGGAAAGCGAGCCGGTGGCGGCACTGGCGGATGCGGCGCTGGCGGCACTGTACGGACCGATCGGTGCCCCGCGACTGAGCGAGTGGCGCAGCGACCCGCTCAATCTGTGGCCGGGATGGTGGCAGGAGCGCCTGGCCGGCAGCGGGATGAGTTTCGACGAATCGGGTTTGCTGCATGCCGAGGACCGGTTCTGGGCGCTGCTGCAATTCGAGACTCGCGCGTCGGCCTTTCGCCTCGATGGCGAGGCGGTGATCGTGCCGCTGCTGGATCGCGCCGGGCAGGCAGCACAGGCGCGCGTGCCGGGCCTGCGCGAGCTGCGTGCCGGCGTGCCCCTGCATGCCGAGGCTGCTGCCGTGCGCGCCAGTGCCGAGGTCAACCTGATCGGCTTCGGCTCGCTGGCAGCGGTGTTGCTCCTGGCATGGCTGGCATTTCGTTCCTTGCGCCCGATCCTGCTGGTGGCGATGTCGCTCGTGATCGGCATGGCGGTGGCCTTGAGCGTGACCTTGCTGGTATTCGGACAGGTGCACCTGATCACCCTCGTGTTCGGTGCCAGCCTGGTCGGTGTGGCCGAGGACTACGGCATCCACTGGTTTGCCTCGCGCCAGGGATATCCACGGGCACAGCGCTGGCCCTTGCTGCGCGGATTGCTGCCGGGCATGACTCTGGCTTGGCTGACCAGCGCGCTTGCCTACCTGGCGCTGGGTTTGGCGCCGTTTCCGGGCTTGCGCCAGATGGCGGTGTTCTCCGTTGCCGGACTGGCAGGAGCGTTCATCACCGCGATCCTGTGGTTCCCCTGGCTGGACCGGGCCGCGCCGCGCACCACGGGTTTCGCGCGCCTGCTCGGCGACTCGCTTGCGCACTGGCCACGCTGGCGCGGTGGCTGGCTCGGCTGGACCATCGCGCTGCTGCTGATGCCGCTGGCCGTGATCGGCCTGATGCGGGTGCAGGTCGAAGACAGCCTGCGCAGCCTGCAATCCTCGCCACCGCAGTTGCTGGAGCAGCAACGCGAGATCGCACGTGTGCTGCCGCTGCCGAGTCCGGCGCAGTTCTTCCTTGTGCGCGCTGGCAACGGCGATGACCTGCTGCAGCGCGAACAGGCGCTGACGACACGCCTTGCCCATCTGCGCAGTGAGGGTCGCTTGCGGGGCTATCAGGCGATCAGCGACTGGGTGCCACCGCGCGCGCAACAGCTGCGGGACGCCGCAGCAAGTGCACGGGTCGAGGCCGAGGTGCTCGCGCGCGTGGCCGAGGCCACCGGCGAAGAGCTGGGGCGGCCGACCTTCGCCGCGCAAGCGCTCGACCTCGATACCTGGTTGCAGTCACCGGCGTCGGCACCATTGCGTTCGCTCTGGTTGGGAGGTGAGGGCCATGAGGTGGCCAGCGTGGTGCGGGTGGACGTGGGGCATGACCTCGACGTGCTGGCCGTGCTGCAGGCGCAGGCGGACGAGCTGCCGGGAGTGCGCTGGGTCGATCGCACGGCGGAGTATTCGAGCCTGCTCGGGCACTACCGCCGGATGATGGGCGGTCTGCTGCTCGTCGGAGGCGTGCTGGTGCTGGGCGTGCTGGTGCTGCGCTATCGGCGCGAGGCCTGGCGCGTGGCAACCCCGACCCTGCTCGCCGGCGTGCTCGCGGTCGCGACGCTGGGCTGGCTCGGGCAGCCGTTGCAGTTGTTCCACGTCCTGGCGCTGCTGTTGCTCCTCGGCATGGGGATTGATTACGGTATTTTCCTGCTCGAACAACGCTCCGATCCGTCGGCCTGGCTGGCGGTATGCGTCGGTGCCGCCAGTACCTGGTTGTCTTTCGGACTGCTGGCGTTGTCGGCGACCCCGGCACTCGCTGCGTTCGGCCTGATCCTGCTGCTGGGCATCGGTCTGGTCTGGTTGATCTCGCCGATGTTCCGCCCGTTGCCGCTGCATCCACCCCTGTCCGCGCCACGCGACACCCATCCGGAGGCGACTTCATGAACCACTTCGAGAACGATCGCCTCAGCGCCGTCGAGGCCAAGAGCGCCGCGCAGCAGATCGCGTTCGCGCCGTTCGTGTTCCAGGCAGCGCGGGCGCTGCGCGATTTCGGCATCCTCGGCGCGATCGAAGCGGCCGGCGAGGCTGGCCTCGACGTGGACGGGATCCAGGCCCGAGTCGGCCATTCGCGCTACGCCGTCCGGGTGCTGGCCGAGGCCGGCCTCGGTGCCGGCCTGCTGTGCCTGCGCGATGCGCGTTTCGTGCTCGCCAAGGTCGGCTGGTTCATCCTGCACGACCCGATGACGCGGGTGAACATGGATTTCACCCAGGACATCAACTATCGCGGCCTGTTTCACCTGCAGGAAAGTCTCGTCAGCGGCAAGCCGGTCGGCCTGAAGGAGCTCGATGCCGGGTCGGCGACGATCTACGAGGCCCTTGCCGACCTGCCCGAGCCGCTGCGCCGGAGCTGGCTGCGCTTCGATCACTTCTATTCCGACAACGCTTTCCAGCGGGTCTTGCCGATCATCTTTCGCGAACCGGTGCGGCGTCTGATGGACGTGGGCGCGAATACCGGCAAGTGGGCGCTGGCCTGCGCTGCCCATGCGCCCGAGGTGCAGATCACCCTGTGCGACCTTCCCGGCCAGTTGGCGCGGGCGCACGAGAGCATCGTGGCGCGCGGGCTGGATGATCGGGTCGAGACATTCCCGATCGACATCCTGCGGCCGGAGACGGTATTGCCCGGCGGCCATGACGTGATCTGGATGAGTCAGTTCCTCGACTGCTTCTCGGACGAGGAGATCGTCTTGATCCTGCGCAAGGCCGCCGCGGTGATGACGCCGGACACGCGCCTGTTCATCATGGAAACCTTCTGGGACCGGCAGCGCTACGAAAGTGCCGCGTTCTGCCTGCAGCAGACCTCGCTGTATTTCACCTGCATCGCCAACGGCAACAGCCAGATGTATCACTCCGACGTGCTGCTGCGCTGCATCGATGCGGCCGGCCTGAAGCTGATCGAGCAGATTGATGACATCGGCCTCGGGCACACTCTCATGCAGGTTGCAAGGCGGGCCTGAGCGATGGCGTGGAAGCTGCACATCGGCAGCAAGCAAGGCACGTGGCACGACGGACATTTGCTGCTCGTCCTGCTCGTGCTGGTGCTCGCCGCCTGCGCCAGTCGCCCGCCGGTTGCGCGCGTCGCCTTGCCGCCGCTGCGGCTGGCGCCGGTCGCGCTCGGTCACGCCCTGGCGTTGCAACAGCAGTTGCGCATCGAGGTCGGCAGCCGGGTGCGCACGCTCGATGCCCTGCTCGAAGTCGATGCCGACGAGGTCCGGCTGGTGGTGCTGGCGCTGGGACAGCCGGGTGCGCGCCTGTTCTGGGATGGAGCGACGCTGCGCCAGGAGCGGGCCGACTGGCTGCCGGCGATGGTGCGCGGCGAGCGTGTGCTCGACGACCTGCAGTTCGCCTTCTGGCCGGCCGCGGCGATCCGCGCCGCGCTCCCGCCCGGTTGGGCGTTGGAGGAAACGGGTGACGTGCGCCGCTTGCAGCAAGAGGGTCGGACTTGGCTGGAAGTGCGTGGTGTGGGCAGTGCGCGGTTGCAGGTGCAGAACCTGGCCGAGGGCTATCGTCTCGACATCGACAACAGTGCGAGCGGGGTGCCATGAGCGCGGCGCCGATCTATCTGAACGAGCTTGGCATCGTCTGCGCCCTCGGCAGCGGCGTGGAGACCGTGGCCGAGGCCCTGTTTGCCGCCGATGCGCCACGCGGCGTGACCGACAGCGCGCACTGCACGCCGGGACGCATGCTTGCGCTCGGCGCGGTGCGCGAGGCGCTGCCGGCGCTGGATGACTGTCCACTGGCGTTGCGCAGCCGCAACAATGCCTTGCTGCGCCATGCGTACGCGCAGATTCGCACGCCGGTGGAAGCTGCCCGCGAGCGGCATGGTCCGAGCCGACTGGCAATCGTCCTTGGCACCAGCACCTCGGGCATCGGCGAGGCCGAGCAGGCGATGCCGGCGCGGCAGGCAAGGGGCGATTGGCCCGAGGATTTCGTCTACGCCCAGCAGGAAATCGGTGCACCGGCGCGCTTCCTCGCGCGCGAGTGCGGTGCGCGCGGACCGGCCTGGACGGTGTCCACGGCCTGCTCGTCCAGCGCCAAGGCGCTGGCTTCGGCCGCGCGCCTGCTGCGTGCGGGACTGGCCGATGCGGTCATCGCGGGCGGTGCGGATTCGCTCTGCGGCTTCACCATCGCGGGCTTCAGTGCACTCGAAGCGGTTTCCTCGATGCGTTGCAACCCGTTCTCGCGCAATCGCAATGGCATCAACATCGGCGAAGGCGCGGCGCTGTTCCTGCTCAGTCGCGAGCCGGGTCCGGTGCGTCTGGCCGGCTGGGGCGAGAGTTCGGATGCCTACCACATGTCCGCGCCGGAGCCGTCGGGTGCGGGTGCGGACCGTGCGATCGGACAGGCGCTGGCACGCGCCGGGATCGGCGCCGATGCGATCGACTACCTCAACCTGCACGGCACCGCGACCTTGCACAATGATGCGATGGAGAGTCGGGTCGTGGCAGCACGCTTCGCCCCGTCGCTGCCGGTCAGTTCGACCAAGCCATTGACCGGGCATGCGCTCGGTGCCGCGGGCGCGATCGAGGCCGGTGTGTGCTGGCTGACCCTGGCGCGCAATCCGCAGGCACGATTGCCACCGCACTGGTGGGATGGCGAGGCCGATGCGGAATTGCCGGCACTGCATTTCGTCACGCCGGGAGCGCGCGCCGTGCGGCCCTTGCGACATCTGCTCAGCCACTCGTTCGCCTTCGGTGGCAACAACGCCGTGCTGCTGTTCGGGGGCGCATGAACACGCCGTTCGAACCGATCCATGACATCGAGACGGTGATTGCTCACCGTGGCGCGCTGCTGCTGGTCGAGCGTGTGCTGGAGTACGACGAAGACCGCATCGCGGTGGCGGTGCAGGTCGGCTTCGATGGTCCATTCCATGGTGATGGCGGTGTGCCGGCCCCCGTCGGCATCGAGTACATGGCGCAGGCCGTGGCCTGCTGGGCCGGTTGCATGGCGCGTCGACGCGGCCTGCCGCCGCCACTCGGCTTCCTGCTCGGCACACGGCGTTACACCTGCAACGTGCCGTTGTTTGCCTCGGGCACGCGGCTGCGGGTCGAGGCCCGGCGCGAGATCATGGGTGAAAACGGCCTCGGCATGTTTGCCTGCCGCATCCTTGACGGCAGGGATGAACTGGCGAGGGCCAACGTGGCAGTATTCGAACCGGCGGATGCACGGGCATTTCTGGATCACGAGGCATGAGCACGGAGCGGACAACGCAGGGTGATACACGTGTGCTGGTCACCGGTGCAAGTCGCGGCATCGGCCGGGCCATCGCCTTGCGTCTGGCGCGCGATGGCCACGACGTGATCGTGCACTGCCGCAATCGCATCGCCGAGGCGCAGGCCGTGGCGGACGAGGTTCGCGCCTGCGGGCGCGCGGCGTGGGTGCTGGCGTTCGACATGGGCGATCGCGCGGCCGCGGCCGCCGCATTGCTTGCGGACGTGGAGGCGCACGGCGCCTGCTACGGCGTCGTCTGCAATGCCGGACTGGCGATCGACACGGCGTTTGCGGCGATGAGCGGGGACGAATGGGATCAGGTCCTGGGTGCCAACCTCGATGGCTTCTACAACGTGCTCAATCCCTTGGTGATGCCGATGGTGCGACGGCGCAAGCCCGGGCGCATCGTCACCCTGTCCTCGGTCTCGGGCCTGGTCGGCAATCGTGGACAGGTGAACTACAGCGCGGCCAAGGCCGGCATCATCGGCGCCAGCAAGGCGCTGGCGGTGGAACTGGCCAGCCGCGCGATCACGGTCAACTGCGTGGCGCCGGGGCTGATCGAGAGCGAGATGCTCGACGCCGGCATCATCGAACGCGCGCTGGAACTGATTCCGGCCCGGCGCATCGGTCGTCCCGAGGAGGTTGCGGCGCTAGTGTCCTTCCTGCTGTCGGCCGATGCCGGCTACATCACCCGGCAGGTGATCTCGGTCAACGGAGGCATGGTCGGATGAGCGCCTCGGCAAAGCGCGTCGTGATCACCGGGGCCGGCGGCATCAGCCCGCTCGGCAACGACTGGGACAGCATCCGCGCGCACCTGCTGTGCTACCGCAATGCGGTCCAGCGCATCGATGCCTGGGACATCTACGAAGGCCTCAATACCAAGCTCGCGGCGCCGGCAGTGCCGTTCGAGCTGCCGCCGCACTACACCCGCAAGACCACCCGGAGCATGGGCCGGGTCGCGTTGATGGCGGTGCGCGCGAGCGAGATCGCGCTGACCGATGCCGGACTGCTCGGCGATCCGCTGCTGGCGAGCGGCCGGGTCGGGGTGTCATGTGGATCGTCGGCGGGAACCCATTCGGCGATCGGCGATTTCGGCCGCATGCTCAACGAGCACACCACGGCCGGGATCAATGCCACCACCTACATCAAGATGATGAGCCACACCGCGCCGGTCAACATCGGCGTGTTCTTCGGCCTCACCGGCCGCGTCATCACCACGTCCAGTGCCTGCACCTCCGGCAGCGTGGGCATCGGCGCGGCCTTCGAAGTGGTGCGCGCGGGCAAGCAGGTGGCGATGCTGGCCGGCGGCGCCGAACAGCTCGATGCCACCGCCTCGGCCGTGTTCGACACCCTGTTCGCCACCAGCGTGCGCAACGACGCGCCGCACCTGACCCCGCGTCCCTTCGATGCCGATCGTGACGGCCTGGTACTGGGCGAGGGCGCCTGCATGCTGGTGATCGAGGATCTCGACCATGCCCGCGCGCGGGGCGCGAGGATCCTGGCCGAGATCATCGGCTACGGCACCAACAGCGATGGCGCGCACGTCACCCAGCCCAGTGCTTCGACCATGGCCGAGGCGATGCGGTTGGCGCTGGACGATGCCGACCTGCCGCCCGCGGCGATCGGTTACGTCAATGCCCACGGTACCGCAACCGATCACGGCGACATCGCCGAGAGCCGGGCCACGGCCGAGGTGTTCGGCGCGAACATGCCGATCTCCTCGCTCAAGAGCTACATGGGCCACACCCTCGGCGCCTGCGGTGCGCTGGAAGCCTGGCTCGGCATCGAGATGATGCGTGCCGGCTGGTTTGCGCCGACCCTCAATCTCGATCGGGTCGATCCGCAATGCGCCGCGCTCGACTACATCACCGGCAGCGTCCGCGCCTTGCAGGTGGAGCACGTGATGAGCAACAACTTTGCCTTCGGCGGCATCAACACCTCGTTGATTTTTCGTCGTTGGCCTGACTGAACCGATTTCCCGAAGCAATCCGAGGAGTGTGTCGCATGAATCGCATCATCCTGGCTGTTCTCGTCGCCCTGCTGTTGGTTCCCGGCGTTCAGGCCCGGGAAACGCGGCACGAGCTGTCGTTGCATGAACTGCTGAACTCCGACGAGGCCCGGGCTGCCGGCATCGATGGCAGCGTGCGCTTCTACCTTGCCGGCCAGAAGGCGAATGTCGTCAGTCGCATGGGCGAGGATGTCGGCAACCGCAAGACCAATGCGGCCAACAAGACCGACGAGCAGGCCTGTCGCTGGGTCGCATTGACGGTTCTGAAGGCGTTCCAGGAAAAGGCCCGCGACCGCGGCGCCAACGCCGTGGTCGACATCGTCAGCTACTACAAGAAGCGCGAATTCCGCAGCGCCAGCACCTACGAGTGTTTTGCCGGCACCTTCGTCGCCGGCGTCGCGCTCAAGGGCACCTACGCCAAGGTGCAGTGACGCATTGGTCACGGCGTGCCTGTCGTGTTCGCGACAGGCACGCGAGGGTGAAGCGCGTGTGATTCAGCCTTCCCAGCCGCAGTCCTTGCCCTGGTTCTGGTTCTCCAGCCAGGTTTGGAGCGGGGCGAAGTATTCCAGCACCGCCGAGGCATCCATGCGGTCGCTGCCGGTGAATTCCTTCAAGGTTGCCTGCCAGGGCTGGCTGTTGCCGCGTTGGAGCATGGCCCAGAAGCGCTTGCCGGCCTCGGGATTGGCGGCGAAGTTGCACTGGTAGAGCGGGCCGGTGTGGCCGGCAGCGTCGCACAGCGCCTTGTAGAACTGGAACTGCAGGATGTGCGAGAGGAAGTAGCGCGTGTAGGGCGTGTTGCCCGGCACGTGGTACTTCGCACCCGGATCGAAAAACTCCTCGCCGCGGGCCGCGACCGGAGCCACGCCCTGGTAGTGGCGCTTGAGTTCCCACCAGGCGGCGTTGTAGTGATCCGGCGTGATCGAGCCATCGAACACACCCCAGCGCCAGCGGTCGATCATCAGGCCGAAGGGCAGGAAGGCGACCTTGGCCAGCGCCATGCGCATCTGCGAATTGATCACCGCCTGCTCGCTCACCACCGGGGTGTCGACGAGTCCGATCGAAGCGAGGTATTCGGGCGTCATCGAGAGCACGATGGTGTCACCGATGGTCTCGTGGAAGCCGTCGTGCGCACCCTCCTGGAACAGTGGCGGCTGGTCCTGGTAGGCGAGGTAATAGTAGATGTGGCCGAGCTCGTGGTAGATCGTGGTGAGTTCTTCCTCGGTCGGCTTGATGCACATCTTGATGCGTACCTCGCCGTGGGTGTTCATCGGCCAGGCACTGGCGTGGCAGACCACGTCGCGATCGCGCGGCTGCACCAATTGCGAGTCGGTGTAGAAGGACGCCGGCAGTGCCGGCATGCCGAGGCCGGTGTAGAAGCCTTCGGCGAGGCGGGCCATCCTGGTCGCGATGTCGAGATCGGCGGCGCGGCTCAGTTCGACCTGGCGCTCGGCGGTGAGCTTGCCGAGGCCGCCGGCGGCGGCGACCGCATCGGCCAGGCCGGCCTCGCGCTGCTTGCGCAGGGCGGCGCTGATGTCGAGGCTGCCGACGCCCTGGTAGGGTTCGAGGATGGGCCAGAGGTTGCCCCAGTCCTGCTGCCACAGGTTGCCGGTGAGGTGGGCCGGGATCAGGCCATCGACCTCGCCCTGGGCGCCGTATTTTTCCACCAGTTTGTTGCGCACATGGCACTGCAACTGGGTGTAGAGCGGCTTCACCTGTTCCCACAGGCGCTCGGTTTCGGCCTGGAACTCGGCCGGAGTCATGTCATAGCCGGCGCGCCAGACTTCGCCGGTGTTGGCAAAACCCATTTCCTTCGCGCCCTCGTTGGTCAGTTCGACGAAACGCTGGTAGTCCTTGCGCATCGGCGGGGAGATCGTGTGCCAGCCCTGCCAGGCTTCCAGTTGCTGCTCGTAGCTGCTGTTGGCGGTGTCGGCGAGGATCTCGGAAACCTGGCCGATGTCGAGGCACTGCTTGCCCGCGTCGCCCTCGCGGCACCACTGTCCGGCGCCGTACGTTGCACTCATGCGGGTGGCGATTTCGGTCAGTTCCCTGAGTTTCGCCGGATCACGCGGAGCCGGCATCGAGGCGCCGTTCTTGAGCAGGTGCAAGGCGCGCGAGGTGGCCGGTGACTGGACCGTCTCGTCGTAGCTCCGGGCCTGCTCGTTGAAGGCATTGCGCGCGGTCAGCCAGCGTTCGCTGGCACCGGCCGCGACGCGCTGGCTGTCGGCGTTGATGTAGGTGCTGGCCAGCCATTCGGCCGAGGTCGCCTCGGGCGTGGTCTGCTCGATCGTGCGGTTGACACGGGCGATGAAGGCGTCGGCGTCCTCGGTCGGCGCAGCCGCGCTTGCGGCCGGCGCGGTGGCCTCGGGTGCGGGGCTGCACGCGGCAAGCGCGAGCAGGCAAGTGGCAATTGCGGCAGCAAGGAGGTTGCGGCTGGAACTCATGGTGTGGACTCTGGAAAAGGTGGGAGTGCGTGGCTCAGGGCGAGGCGGGAGAAAAACCGGGATCGGTCATGCGCATGTGCGTGACGCTGCCGTAGCGTCCGATCGCGTCTGCAATTGTGGTGGCATCGCCGATCACCACCATGGCGTAGTCGCGATCCTTCGGGAACACCGCACGCGCGGCGGCGACGGCCTCCGGCGAGACCGAAGCGATGCGGGTGTCGTAGCCGGTGAGGTGTTCGCGCGGCAACTGGTGCAGGGCCAGATCGGCCAGGGCGAGGCTGATCTGCAGATTGGTCTGGTAGCGCGGAGCGTACTGGCCCTGCATGTAGCGCCGTGCCGAGTCGAGCTGATCGGCGGGGATCGCGGCGTCATGCAGGCGGGCCTGTACCGCGAGGGCGAGGTCGATGGCCTGGGTGGTGGCCTGGGTGCGGGTGTAGGAGGAATACGCCGCAGCGCCGGACAGGTTCAGGCGGTCGATGCTGGCGCGCGCGCCATAGGTCAGACCTGATTTCACCCGCAGTTCGGTGTTGAGCATCGAGGTGAAGCGTCCGCCGAACAGGGTTTCGACCAGGTCCTGGGCATCGCTGGCCGGATCGTTCGCGGCGGCGCCGACCTGGCCGATCCAGAAATAGGTCTGGGTCGCGCCCGGCTTGTCGACCAGCAGCACGCGCGGACCGAGCTGGCGGACGGGTTGTGGCACCTCGGGCAGGTGGCCTGCGGCCTTGTGCCAGCCGCCGAATGCCTTTTCCACCCTGCGTCGCATCGATTTCGGCTCGAAGTCGCCGACGATGGAAATGATCGCCCGATCGGCGCCGACCTGGTCGCGCTGGAAGGCCTGCACGTCATCCAGTGTCAGCGCCGCGAGGCTGGTCTCATCGCCCATCGTCGGACGTCCGTAGGGATGGTCGCGGAACAGCCAGGCATCGCCGTAGACGTCGAGCAGGCCGCGCGGATCGCCGTCCTTCATTGCCGCCAGTGACTGGATCGAGCGCGTGCGCAGCTTGTCGAACTCGGCCTGCGACAGGGTCGGGCGCTGCAGTGCATCGGCGAGCAGCGCGAGCATCAGTTCGGCGTCGTCGGCGAGGAAGTTCGCATACGCCCGCAGCGCCTCGCGCGAGGCGTCAAAGTCGAGCTCGCCGCCGGCATCGGCCACGGCATCGACGAAGGCCACGGCATCGCGCGAGCCTGCGCCCTTGCCAAGGAGCTGTGCGAGGATCCGGGCGGTTCCTTCCTTGCCTGGGGCATCGGCCAGTGCGCCGCCGCGGATCACCACGGCGGCGGCGATCATCGGCACGGCCGTCTTCGGGGTGAGGATGACATGCGCGCCATTGGCGAGGTCGAAGGTTTCCGAGACCGGCAGTTGCAGGTCGCCGGCGTGGCCGGGCCATGCGAAAACCGAGAGCAGCACGGCGAGGAACAGGCGCATGGTCAATTCTCCTGCGTGACCGCAGTGGCGGGACGGATCAGGCCGCTGGTGCGGTTCTCGCGCCGGAACACCTCGCGCGCGCTGGCGCGGATCGCCTCGGCATCGACTTCGGCGAGCTTGGCCGGCTCGTCGAAGAGCAGACGATGGTCGCCATGGAAGACCTCGAAGCTGCCCAGCGCCTGCGCCTTGCCGGCGATCGTCTGCAGGCGATTCCAGAATCCGGCCTCGGCGCTCTTGCGTGCACGCCCGAGTTCGCGCGCGCTGATGCCCTCGCGGCCGATGCGGACGAGTTCCTCGTCGATCGCGGTCTCCACGCGCTGCGCATCGCCGCCCGGTGGCAGGGTCGCGAAGATCCAGACCAGGCCGGGATCGAAGCCGGCATCGGCATAGCTCTGGATGTCAAGCGCGATCTGGTCGCGTTCGACCAGACGCTGATGCAGGCGCGAGGCCTCGCCCTCGGCAAGGATCGACAGCAGCAAGCGCAGTGGCCGTTGCCCGGCATCGCTGGCGCGCCCGATGTGCCAGGCCATCGCCACGATCGGCGCCTGGATGCCGTCCTTGTCCACCACCACGCGGCGCTCGCCCTGCTGCTCCGGCTCGACTGTGGTGATCGCGCGCGGCGCCGGCTGTGCCGGGATCGAGGCGAAGCGTGCCGTGATCTTCTCCAGCACTGCTTCCGGTTGCACGTCGCCGACCACGAACATCACTGCATTGTTGGGTGCGTAGTAGCTGCGGTGGAAGGTCTTGAGGTCATCCATCGTCCAGTGCTCGATGTCCGAGGGCCAGCCGATCACCGGAAACTGATAGGGGTGGGCGACGAAGGCAGCGGCCTGCATCTGCTCCATCAACGCGCCATCGGGCTGGTTGTCGACCGAGGAGCGCCGTTCGCTGTAGACCACGCCGCGTTCGCTCTCGACGACCTCGGGATCGAAGGCGAGGTGGGCGATGCGGTCGGCTTCGAGATCGAGCACGCGATCGAGCGCGTCGCTCGGGAACCAGTCCTGGTAGACCGTCACGTCGGACGAGGTGTAGGCATTGTTGGCGCCGCCGGCGGCTTCCATGATGCGGTCGAACTCGCCCGGCGGAAGGGTCGAGGTGCCGTTGAACATCATGTGCTCGAAGAAGTGCGCGAGGCCGGTGATGCCCGGGTACTCATTGCGTCCGCCGACCTTGAACCAGGTGTAGAGCGCGACGTTGGGAATCGCGTGGTCGGGCCAGACCACGACCTTCAGGCCGTTGTCGAGGCTGCGCACGACCAGGGCGTCGCGGCCGGGCACGGACGTGGTCTTCGCGGCGATCGCAGGAGTCGTGCCCGTGCTGGCGGCGAGCGCCAGCAGGGCTGTCGCGATCAGAAAATTCTTCATGGCTCGTGCTCGTTCGGAGGCTGTGAGATCTGCCGGTTTCAGGTCCAGTTGCAGACGATCTTGCCGCACTGGCCGGCTTCCATCAGGTCGAAGCCCTTCTGGAAATCGTCGATCTGGATCTGGTGGGTGAGCACCTTCTGCAGCGGGAAGCCGGTCAACACCATCTGGGTCATCTTGTACCAGGTCTCGTACATCTTGCGGCCGTAGATGCCGTGCAGGGTGAGGCCCTTGAAGATCACCTTGTCCCAGTCGATGCCGGCGCCGCGCGGCATGATGCCGAGCATGGCGATCTTGCCGCCGTGGTACATGCAGTCGAGCATGTCGCCGAAGGCACGCGGGTTGCCGCTCATCTCCAGACCGACGTCGAAGCCTTCGATGTGGAGATCCTTGGTGACTTCGCGCAGCGACTGGCGCGAGACGTTCACCACCCGTGTCGCACCCATGTCGGCGGCGAGCTTGAGGCGGTAGTCGTTGACGTCGGTCACCACCACGTTGCGTGCACCCACATGCTTGCAGATGCCGGCGGCGATGATGCCGATCGGGCCGGCACCGGTGATCAGCACGTCCTCGCCGATCACGTCGAACTCCAGCGCGCAGTGTGCGGCATTGCCGTAGGGGTCGAAGAAGGCCGCAAGTTCCGAAGGGATCTGATCGGGAATCGGCCACAGATTGGAGGCCGGCATCGCGATGAACTCGGCGAACGCACCATTGCGGTTGACGCCGATGCCGATCGTGTTCGGGCACAGGTGCTGACGTCCGGCGCGGCAGTTGCGGCAGTGGCCGCAGACGATGTGGCCTTCGGCCGAAACCCGATCGCCGACTTTGTAGCCGGTGACGCCCGGACCGATCTCGACGATGCGGCCGACGAACTCGTGCCCGATGGTGAGGCCGGGCTTGATCGTGCGCTGGCTCCATTCGTCCCACAGGTAGATGTGCAGGTCGGTGCCGCAGATCGCGGTCTTTTCCAGTTTGACCAGGACTTCGTTGGGACCGATCTGCGGGATCGGCACGTCTTCCATCCAGATGCCGCGCGCGGCATCGCGCTTGACCAGGGCTCGCATGGTGTTGGACATGGGGTTCTCGACGGGGTTGCCGGAAAGCGCGAATTATAGGTCCGCGGCCACGCCGGATGGCGCGTGACCAATGGCCGATGCGGGCACGCGGGGGCATTTCGTATAGTCGAACGATTGTCCGACGAACGAGGAACTGCCGATGCGTCTCTCCCTCCTGTGTGCCGGTCTGTTGACCGTGATGCCTGCCCTTGCCGTCGAAGGCATGTGGACGCCGGAACAGGTTCCACAGATCGCCGCGGCGATGACCCGTGCCGGCCTGCAACTGGATCCCGCGGTGCTGGCCGACCTGCATGGCCAACCGATGGGCGCAGTGGTGTCGCTGGGTGGGTGCACCGCCTCCTTCGTCTCGCCCGATGGCCTGGTCGTGACCAACCACCATTGCGCCTATGGTTCGCTCCAGCTCAATTCCACGCCCGAGCACAACATGCTGCGCGATGGCTTCGTCGCGGCCGCGCGTGCGGACGAGCCATCGGCCGGCCCTGGCGCGCGCATCTGGGTGACCGAAGACATCAGCGATGTCACCGGCCGGATTCTCGGCGCGGTGCCGAAGCGGGCCAGCGATCGTCAGCGCTACGATGCGATCGATGCGGCGCAGAAGACGCTCGTGGCCGAGTGCGAGGCCGATGGCAGTTCGCGCTGTCGCGTCTTCGCGCACTTTGGCGGGGTGCAGTACCGCCTGTTCCGCCAGGTCGAAATTCGCGATGTGCGCATCGCCTATGCGCCGCCCGAGTCGGTCGGAAAATTCGGTGGCGACATCGACAACTGGCAGTGGCCGCGTCACACCGGCGACTTCACCTTCTACCGCGCCTACGTCGGACCCGACGGCAAGCCGGCGGCGTTCTCGAAGGACAACGTGCCCTACCACCCGAAGCAATACCTGCGGGTGGCGAAGACTGGCGTGTCGGATGGCGACTTCGTGATGGTCGCGGGCTATCCGGGCCGTACCCAGCGCTATCAGTTGGCGAGTCAGATCGATGATGCGATCGAATGGAGCTATCCGACCCAGATTCGCACCTTTGACGACCTGATCGCGATCATCGAAGCCGCTGGCAAGGACCATCCCGACGTTGCGATCAAGTACGCCGCAACGCTCGCCGGCATCAACAACGGACGCAAGAACATGGCCGGGATGCTGGAGGGTTTCCAGCGTTCGGGCGCGTCCGGGATCAAGCACCGCGAGGAAGCGGCGCTGGTGGCCTGGCTGGAAGGGCAGGGACGTGCCGGCAAGGCGGCATTGCAGAACTATCGTGACTACGCGGCATTGATCGACTCCCAGCGCGCCACGCGCGAGCGCGATGCGATCCTCGGTGGGGTGTCGCGGGGTGGCCTGCTCGGTACCGCGAACCTGCTCAATCGTCTTGCGCAGGAACGCGCCAAGCCGGATGCGCAGCGTGAGACCGGCTATCAGGAGCGTGACTGGCCGGGGCTCGAAGCGATGCAGCGCCAGCTCGAACGCCGCCTGGATGCGGGCGTCGATCGGCAGATGCTGGGCTACTGGTTCGACAAGTACGTCGCGTTGCCGGCGAGCCAGCGCATCGCCGAACTGGATGCCTGGCTCGGCATGCAGGACGGCACGATTTCACCGCAGGCGCTCGCGGCACGACTGGATGCGCTCTACGCCGGCACCCGGTTGACCGACACCGAGACGCGCATGGCGCTCTTCAACGCCGACTACGCCACGATCAAGGCGAGCAACGACAGTTTCCTGCAACTGGCGGCCGCGATCGAACCGGCACAAAAGCGCATGGAGGCCGAATTCAAGGCCTTCAACGGCGCCGTCGCGCGCTTGCAGCCGGGCTACATGCAGGCCTTGATCGACTACCGCACCAGTCAGGGCATGGCGACGTACCCCGATGCCAATTCCAGCCTGCGCATCACCTTCGGCAACGTCATGGGCGTGTCGCCGCGTGATGGCCTGGAGTACCTGCCCTTCACCACGACCCGTGGCCTGGTCGAGAAGAACACCAACGAGGGCCTGTTCGACGTGACCGCGGTGCAACTCGAAGCCATCGCGCAGCGCCGCTTCGGACCGTGGCAGGTTGCCGCGCTCAAGGATGTCCCGGTCAATTACCTGGCCGATCTCGATGTCACCGGTGGCAATTCCGGCTCGCCCACGCTGAATGCGAAGGGCGAACTCGTTGGCCTGATCTTCGATGGCATCTGGGAGTCGGTGGCCTCGAACTGGGTGTTCGACCCGGCCCTGACGCGCACCATTCACGTCGATTCGCGCTACATGCTCTGGCTCATCGACGAGGTCTTCCCGGCGCCGGCGATCCTGCGCGAGCTGGGCTTCGAGCCGACCCCGCGTTGATGTCCTCCCGCCCGCGGCCACGGTGCCGCGGGCTTTCGTCTCGACCTGCGTTGCGCGCGCGGCTCAGCGCGGGCGCACGCTGCCCGGCGCCGTGATCGTGGCGTGCGCCACCGGCGAGGACAGCACGATCGAGGTCGAGGTGGTGCCGAAGGGCGTGAGCCGGTCGATCAGGTGCTCCAGATCCTCGATCGAACCCACGGCCGCCTTGATCGTGAACGAGTCGGCGCCGGTGCCACGATGACACTCCAGCACCTCGGGCAATGTGCGCACGGTTTCGGTGACGCGGGCGAAGACGTCGCCGACCACGCTCAGGCGCACGATCGCCAGCACCGGACGCCCGACTCTGGCCAGCTCGATCTCGGCGCGATAGCCGCGGATCACGCCTTCGGCCTCCAGTTGCCGCACGCGTTCGGACACTGCCGGCGTCGACAGTCCGACCCGTTGTCCAAGAGCGGTGAAGCTGATCCGGCCGTCATCCTGCAAGGCCTGCAGGATGCGCCAGTCCACGCTGTCGAGGGCTTTTTTCATTTTTAAGGTTCACGCGTTGATTTCAAGAATAATATACTGAAAACCCTGCAATTTGCTTTTGGAATTGCATTCATCACTGAAATATACCTTATTAGAATTTTCCGGAGTCCGGCGTCTGTGCAGACGCCGTGTGTCATCCCATGTCCACTCCGGAGTTCACCATGCCCACGCCCGCACCGATCCACGAGCCGCACAAGGTCAAGACCATCCGCGCGATCGCATTCCCCTCGATCGATGCACGCAAGCGCAACCTCGCCGCGGCGGAGTTCAACGTCTTCAACCTGACGCCTGCCCAGGTCGGTTTCGACATGGTGTCCTACGGGTGCGGCGCGATGACCCAGGAGCAGCTCGCCGGCCAGCTCATCGGCGACGAGGCCTACGCCGGTTCGCGCAATTTCATCACCCTCAACGAGGTCGTCACGCGCGTCCTCGGCCACACCTATGTCTGCCCGACGCACAACTCGCTCGGCGCGGTGAAACTCCTGCTGCACGCCTTCGCGAAACACGGGCAGACGTTGCCGAGCAATGCCCGTGGCCGGGTCGATCTGCATGCCCCGCGCGGCATCGAACTGGTCGATGCGCGCGATCACGGCGATGCCGTCTTCACCGGCAATTTCGACCTGGCGCGGCTCACGGCCAGCGTCCAATCCAGCCGTCCGCCCTTCATCGGCGTGCAGGCCTTTGCCGATGGCCAGCATCCGATCAGCCTCGCCAACCTGCGCGCGTCGCGCCAGATCGCCGACCAGCATGGCCTGCGTCTGGTGCTGGATGTCTCGCGCGTGGTCGAGAACGCCTGGTTCATCCAGCGCCATGAGCCCGGCATGGCCGATCGCAGCATTGCCGACATCGTCAAGCAATTCTCCAAGACCGCCCACGTCATCCTGATGGACGGCGCGCAGGATGCGCGCGCCAATACCGGCGGCTTCCTCGCCACCGACAATCCGGCCGACCACGAGCACTTCATCAATGACATCGTGGTGTACGAGGGCCTTCACACCTACGGCGGCATGGCCGGGCGCACCATGGAAGTGATGGCGCGCGGGATCGAAGAGATGTGTCAGGAGTCCGGCGTGCAATGGCTGATGCAGCAGACCGAGCGCTTCACCGCACGCCTGCGCGAGGCCGGCGTGCCACTGGAACGCGGCTGTGATGGCGCCTACCTGCGCGCCGACCAGTTCCTGCCGCAGGTGAAGGAGCATCCAGCGCATGCGCTGGCCTGTGCGCTCTACCAGAGCTCCGGCGTGCGGGCGCTGGTGCAGGGGCTGGTGGGTCACGACGCACTGCTGCCCCTGCAGATTCCGCGTTTTGCCCTGAGCAACCGCCAGCTCGATCAGATCGCCGATGCGGTGATCGCGCTTTATCGTCAGCGCGAGCTCGTCCCGGCGCTGGATCGGGTACATGCCGACGACTGGCACGATGCGCTGCGCTTCCGCGGCGTGTTCGCCGACCTCGCGACGTTCGACTTCGACTGCGAACCGTGGATGATCCATACCCTCGAACCGATCGCGCTGACCACCCGCGAGCAGCGCGAGCGTGCCATCCGGGAGGCCGGCTGGAACACCTTCCTGCTGCGTTCTGACGAAGTGATGATCGACCTGCTCACCGACTCGGGCACCACCGCGATGTCGACCACGCAGTGGGCCGCCTACGATGCGGCGCTGCCGACGCCGGCGACGAGCGATGCCTATCTCGACTTTGCCGCAGCGGTGCGCGAGGCCTACGGCTACGAGCACGTCCTGCCGACCCACCAAGGTCGTGCCGCCGAGCAGATCCTCTCGGAAGTGATGATCACGCCGGGCCAGATCGTGCCCGGCAACATGTACTTCACCACCACCAAGGTGCACCAGGAATACGCCGGCGGCGAGTTTGTCGATGTGATCGTGGACGAGGCGCATGATCCGACCTCGCATTTCCGCTGGAAGGGCAACATCGATCTGGCCAAGGTCGATGCCATCGTGCGTGAGCATGGCGCCGGCAAGATCGCCTACATATCCTTTGAGCTGTCGGTGAACCTCGCCGGTGGCCAGCCGGTGTCGATGGACAACCTGCGCGAGGTCTATGCATACACCCGCAAGCACGGCATCGCGGTGATGTTCGATGCCACCCGTGCGGTGGAAAACGCCTACATGATCCAGAGCTTCGATCCGCGCTACGCCAACACCCACGTCAAGGACATCCTGCGCGAGATCATGCTCTACGGCGATGGCGCGACGGTGTCGGGCAAGAAGGATTTCCTGATCAACATCGGTGGCCTGCTGACCTACAAGGACAACGCCGAGTGGGCGAGGAAGTCCGAGGCCAAGCTGCGCATCTACGAGGGTGGCGTGCGCGATGGCGGCCTGCCGGCGGCCGATCTTGCGGCGATGGCGCAGGGCATCCGTGAAATGACCGATGACCGCTACATCCGCGCCCGCGTCGAGCAGGCCCGTCGTCTTGCCGATCGGCTCAAGGCCGTGGGTGTGCCGGTGGTCGAGCCGACCGGCAGCCATGCGGTGTTCGTCGATGCGCGCCGTTTCCTTGCACATCTCGATCAGGAACAGTTCCCGGCACAGCGTCTGGCCGGCGAGATCTACCTTGAATCCGGCGTGCGCGTGATGGAACGCGGCATCGTCTCCGCCGGCCGCGATCACGATGGCAACAACTACCACCCGGCACTCGAACTGGTGCGCCTGACCCTCTCGCGCCGGGTGTACACCGACGATCATCTCGACGAAGTGGCCAACGGCATCATCCGCGTGTGGCAGCGGCGCGAACGCATCACCGGCCTGCGCTTCACCTACGAGCCGAAGGATCTGCGCTTCTTCCAGGGCCGCTTCGAGCCATTGCCGGCCGGGGCCTGAGCGGGGAAATCGCTGGCGGGAGCCTGGCTCCCGCCAGTGTCGGAGCCGGCGTCTCGGGCCGGGCCGACACGGTTTGCAGCGATGAGGCATTCGCGTGCCGGAATGCGTAGAGTGTGCATCAGCCCAGTTCCCGGAACCGCCATGAACCTCACGCAGTGGCTCGAACATCTGCACGTGCTCCACGCCAAACCCATCGACCTCGGTCTGGAACGGGTGCGGGAAGTGGCGCAAAGGATGGGTCTGGGCCGGCCGGCGCGACGGGTGATCACGGTCGCCGGCACCAACGGCAAGGGTTCGACCGTGGCCTTCATCGAGGCCGTCGCGCGCGCCGCCGGATTGCGCGTGGGTGCCTACACCTCGCCGCACCTGCGGCGCTACAACGAGCGGGTGCGCATCGATGGAGCCGAGGTCGGCGATGCGGCACTGGTGACCGCGTTCGAGGCGGTCGAGGCGGCACGCGGCGAGACCACGCTGACCTATTTCGAGTTCGGCACGCTCGCCGCGCTCTGGCTGTTCGCGCGTGAACCGCTCGACCTGGCGGTGCTGGAAGTGGGCATGGGCGGACGCCTCGATGCGGTCAACATCGTCGATGCCGATGTCGCCGTGATCACCGGCATCGCGCTCGACCACACCGAATACCTCGGCGAGGATCGCGAAAGCATCGCGCGGGAGAAGGCCGGCATCCTGCGTCCGGGCAAGCCGGTGGTGGTGGCCGATCTCGATCCGCCGGACACGCTGCTGCGCGAGGCCGAACGACTGGGTGCGCCGGTGCTGCGTGCGGAACGCAACTACCGGCACGAGGCCACGCCGACGGGCTGGCTCTGGCAGGACGATCGCGAGCGCTTCAGCCTGCCGCTGCCCGGCCTGCGTGCGCCGTCCCAGATCGGCAATGCCGCGGCCGCGATCGCGGCCCTGCGCGCCTTCGTGCCGGCGTTGCAGCTCTCTGCCGAAGCCCTTGCTGCCGGCGTCGCCACGGCGCAGATTGCCGGACGCATGCAGGTGATGCCCGGAGCGGTCGAGATCGTGCTCGACGTGGCCCACAATCCGCAGGCCGCGCAGCAACTGGCGACCTGGTTGCAGCGCAATCGGGCGCGCGGTGCGACCGTGGCGGTGTTTGCGGCGTTGGCCGACAAGGATGTGGCCAACGAGGTCGCCGCGCTGATGGGCCAGGTCGACATCTGGCATTTGGCCGGACTCGGCGACGTCGATGGGCGCGGACAGCCGGTGGAACTGCTCTGGCAGAAGGTCGGAGCCTTGCTCTCGCGCTCGTTTGCCCTGCGTCACGCCTCGGTGGCGCAAGCATTGGCCGAGGCGCGGCGCTCGGCCCAGTCGGGTGACCGGATCGTGGTGTTCGGATCCTTCCATACCGTGAGCCAGGCGCTCGCGGCGCTGGAGGGTGCCAGCGTTTGAGGCGGCGTCCTGGGTCGATGGCCTTTTTCACGGGCGCTCAGGCTCGGCCGGCTATACTTGGCACCGTTCCATTCAGGGCGCAGCCGCATGGATGCCAGCGTGAAACAGCGACTCATCGGTGCCGCGGTGCTCGTGGCACTCGCGGTGATCTTCCTGCCGATGCTGATCGGCGGACCCGACCAGGCGTCCGACGAGGCGAGGGTGCCGACCGGAATCCCGGCACGTGGCGAGCACGACCTCGTGACCCGGCATCTGGTGCTGGCGTCCGAAGCGCCGGCAGCCAGCGCGACGACGACCGAGATCGACGATCCCGATCGGGTCGCGACCGTGGACATGACCGATGCGCCGGCGCGCGTCGATGCGCTGTCTGGCGAATCGCTCAACGGCACGCCACGCACGGCTGCCACGGCAGAATCTGCGGCGCCGGTTCCGGTGGTGCCCGTGCCTGCACCGGCGCCGAGGGCCGCTCCGGTGGCAGCGTCACCCGCTGTGCCGGTCGCAAGCGTCGGTCCTGCATCCGGCGTGGCCAGCGAGCCGGCAGCGCATCCGCTGTCGGACACCAGCGGGCGCTGGGCCGTGAATCTCGGCAGTTACGCCAATGCCGCCAACGCCACGGCGCTGGTCGAGCAGTTGCGCCAGCAGAAACTGCCGGCCTATGCCGAAGCCATCAGCCTCGGCGGCAAGCCGGTGCAGCGCGTGCGCCTCGGCCCGTTCGCACAGCGCGCCGAGGCCGAATCGGCGCGCCTGTCGGCACTCAGGATCCGCAACGACCTGCCCAGCGGCGTGGTTTCGCTCGAAGGCGAGGAGACTCGAGTCGCGGTCAAGCCGGCGGTGGCCGAGGGCTTCGCCCTGCAGATCGGCGCGCTCAGTTCGGAAGCCGATGCCAATGCCCTGCGCGATCGCGCTCGTGCGGCTGGCTTTGCCAGCTATGTCGAGCGTGTCGGTACCTCCACGGGCACGCTCTGGCGCGTGCGCATCGGGCCGGAACTGCAACGTGCCAATGCCGAGCGCCTCAAGGGCGAGGTCAAGGGCAAGCTCGGCCTCGACGGCAACGTCGTGCCGCATCCCTGATCCTTACAGCGCATGCTCACCTGGCTGGATCTCCTGCTGCTGGCCATCGTCGGCATCTCGGCGCTGGTCGGACTCTGGCGTGGCCTGATCGTCGAGGTGATGGCGCTCGTGGTCTGGACCGCAGCCTTCTGGCTCGCGCTTGCCTTCGGAGCGCAGGTCGCCGACCTCTATCAGGACGTCGTTGCCGCACCGACCGCGCGCTGGGCGCTGGGGTATGCCACGGTCTTCCTGCTCGCGCTCGGCCTCGGCAGTCTGGTGACCTGGATCCTGCGCAAGCTGGTCAAAGGCAGTGGCCTGTCCGGCAGCGATCGCGTGCTCGGCCTGGGCTTCGGTCTGCTGCGTGGCGCGGCAGTGGCCTGCGTGCTGGTGTTGGTGGCCGGCTTCACGCCCTTGCCACAGGAGCAAGCCTGGCGCGAGGCGCAGGTCGTTCCGGGCTTCGTGCGCGGCGCGCAGTGGCTGCAGACCTGGTTGCCACAGGCGCTGGCCGAGCGGGTTTCCTTTGATGCCCTGCTTCAGACACTCCCGCAAATGCCGCTGCCGCGGGACAATGGTTCCGTAGCCGATCCTGCGAGCGGCGCTGGCGCGCAGCCGCCCGACCACCATCCCACCCCGGAACCGATCCGGCCGGCCATCTGACGAGGTTCGATCATCATGTGCGGAATCATTGGCATCGTCGGCGCCGGACCCGTGGCGGCATCGCTGTATGACGGCTTGACCGTGCTCCAGCATCGCGGCCAGGACGCCGCCGGCATCGCGACCGTGGATGGCACCCGGATCCGCATCCACAAGGGCAACGGCCTGGTGCGCGACGTCTTCGATGCCCGCCACATCCAGCAACTGGGCGGGCGCATCGGCATCGGCCACTGCCGTTATCCGACCGCGGGTTCGGAAGGCTCGGACGAGGCCCAGCCGTTCTACGTCAACTCGCCCTGGGGCATCGCGCTGGCGCACAACGGCAACCTGATCAATACCGAGGCGCTGCGACGCGAGGTGTTCGAGGCCGATCGCCGCCACGTCAACACCCAGTCCGACTCGGAGGTGTTGCTCAACGTCCTCGCCCACGAGATCTCGCGCCAGCCCGACCTGAGCCCCGACGCCGTGTTCGAAGCGGTGGGCGCGGTGCACCGGCGCTGCCGCGGCGGCTATGCCATCGTCAGCCTCGTCCTCGGCCTCGGCCTGGTCGCCTTCCGCGACCCGCATGGCATCCGGCCACTGGTGCTGGGTCGGCGCGAGGGTGAGGATGGCAGCGAGTATGCCGTGGCCTCGGAGAGTGTCGCACTCGACCTGCTCGGCTTCACCCGCCTGCGCGACCTGCAACCGGGCGAGGCCATCGTCATCACCGCCAATGGCGAGGTGCATGCGCGCCAGTGCGCGGAAAAGGCGGTGCATGCGCCCTGCATCTTCGAGTACGTGTATTTCGCCCGGCCCGATTCGATGATCGAGAACGTCTCGGTGCACAAGGCGCGCATGCGCATGGGTGTCAAGCTCGGCGAGAAGATCCTGCGCCTGCGCCCGCAGCACGACATCGACACCATCATCCCGATCCCCGACTCGGCCCGCGATGCGGCGCTGGAGGTGGCCAACGTGCTCGGGGTGAAGTACCGCGAAGGCTTCACCAAGAACCGCTACGTTGGCCGCACCTTCATCATGCCGGGGCAAGGCGAACGGGTGAAATCGGTGCGGCGCAAGCTCAACGCGATCCCGCTGGAGTTCCGCAACCGCGTGGTACTGCTGGTCGATGACTCGATCGTGCGCGGCACCACCAGTCGGCAGATCGTGCAGATGGCCCGCGATGCCGGCGCACGCAAGGTCTATCTCGCCTCGGCCGCGCCACCCATCCGCCATCCCAACATCTACGGCATCGACATGCCGGCGGCGAGCGAACTGATCGCACACGAACGCAGCGAGGAGCAGATCCAGGCCGCACTTGGCTGCGACTGGCTGATCTACCAGGACCTCGCCGACCTGGAATGGGCCGTGGCCGAGGGCAACGACGCGCTCAGCGGCTTCGATTCCTCCTGTTTCACCGGCGAATACGTCACCGGTGTCGAGAACGGCTACTTCGAGCGCCTGAGCCAGTCACGCGGCGACGCAATGCGCCAGGCGCGGCGTGCGGGTTGAAAAATCCGGCTGATGCTGGAGCAAGATGTGCGGGAGCACGGCCACCACGCCGGTGGGGTCGATTCACTCGCTCGCCAGGGCGCTCACCAGCGGCGCACGCAGGGCGCGCCGGGCCGGAACGATGGTACTGAGAATGCCGAGCAACACGGCGTAAACCACGACCATGCCGATCACGCTGCCGGTGACTTCCATCGCGAAGCGAACCGAGATGCCCGCAGAGCTTGAGTCAACCTGATGGGCGTGCAGCAGCAACCATGCGACGGCGGCGGCGAGCAGCGCGCAGAACACCGCCAGCACGATCACCTCCCATAGCAGGGCGACAAAGAGCGCGCCGTTGCCAAAACCAAGCGCGCGAAGTACCGCCAACTCGCGGCGACGTGCCCGCAGCGCCAGGCTGATGGCGCTGTTGCCGGCCAGGATCGCCAACACGCCCAGCACGATGGCGATCACCACCGAGGCGGCGCGCACGTACAGTTTAAGAAACAGGACGCGCTGCGCGTAAAAGCCATTCTGGGGAAATACTCGCAAGCCACGCAGGCGTGGATCGGTCTGCATCGCGGCACGGAACTCATCGAAGGCATCCGGTGACACCAGGCGAACCCAGACCGAGGTCGTTTGCCCGTCCGCATTGAACTCGCCGCGCAGGTTTTCCAAGTCGGCCCACAGTTCGGATTCCCACAAGCCGTCGCCGGCAACGAATTGGCCCGTCACCGCCCATTGGTACATGGTCCGCTTGATAAGCGAAAGATTGGCCCCGGTATCGGTGAAAGGATGGAGCTGGGCCGTGACCTTGCCCGAGATCAGTTCCATCACTCCCGGCGCGGGTGGCTTGCCGTGGGAAATGCGCACCGCATCGCCCACCACATCCCACACCTGCGGCGATACGCCGCGCACCAACAGCGTGCCGATTTTGCCATCACGGCGCGGCAGTTTTGCGGTCACGACGAATTGCGGCGAAATCCGGGGCGAGCCATCGCCGCGAAGCGCAACGCCGGGCAGGACGCCGATGCGGGCCACGCGCTCGGGCGTGATGTCACCGTCGGTTTCATCCAGGCTCGTTCCTCCCAATACCACGGCGACATCGGGCAATCCGGTGCGCCCTGCGATGCGCTCCAGACCCGCCAGTAGCGTGAGTAACACCAGCAGGGTGAAGCTGGCGATGAAGAGGCCGGACACGATCAAAAGCGCATGGCGCGGTCGCGTGCGCAGATTGCCCAGGCCAAGACAAAATACCGCCAGCGTGTGCCGCAGGATGCCCATGGCTCAGTCTTCCCTGCAATCGATGGGCCGGGAGCGCCAGGCCAGCAGGCAGGGCTGCAGCAGCGACAGCGCCGCCAGCAGGGTCAACCAGACGGGCAGCAGCGTCCATGCCCACGGTGCCGGCGCGACCCGCAAGAAATTTCCCTTGAGCAAACCCGGCAGGAAATGCAGCGCCACCTGTCCCAGCGCCATGCCGAGCAGGGCGCCGAACACCACGATCCCGAGCACCTCCAGTGCGTAGCCTCCAGCCAGGACGCGGCGCGGAAAGCCGAGCACGCGCAGCATGCCGAGCTTGGCGCGCCGCTCCGTCGCGGCGTGCGCCATCACGCTGGCCAGCACCAGCAGGCACGAGAGAAACAGGGCGCCCATCACCAGCATGACCAGATACTGCACATTGCCAATGCGCGAGCGCGCATTCTCGCGCACCGCATCTGGATACGCGCTCACGGGCGGGTCGTCGTGGGCGAATTCGGCATCGATGCGTGCGGCCATGGCCTGGTTGTCGGCGGGGTCTGCGGCCGAGGCGTAAAACATCAGGACATAGCCCTTGCCGGCAGCGAGCGAGTGCTCGTTGTTGATGTACTCGTAGTGCGCGGTGGCATTAAGGCTGGTGGAGGTGCTCAGCCCGATGCCGCTGATGTTCAAGGGCATGGGCTTGCCGGCACGCAGATCCAGCGGCTCGATGCCCTGGCCGACGCGCCAGTTGCATTTTTCGGCTGCGGCGCGACTCACCAGCATCCCGAGCGGATCCTGTTGCCAGCGCTCGATCGACGCAGCGTCGTACTCGTCATCGAAAGAATCGGTGTCGATTATGACCGAGCCGCCCACGGCATTGACCGTCACGGTATCGGAACCGCATTGCACCAGTTGCAGGTCGAGATATTTGACCGCAGCCACGCCGGGCACGGACTCGATCCGCGCCGCGTATTTCAATGGCAACGGCTGGCGCTGGCTACGGGCATTATCCACCCGGACAGCGTCGGATGTTCCGCTGCCTCTTACGGCGATGAAGGGCGAGGCAATGGCTGCCAGGGCAAACCATGCGGCCACGGTGACGGCCACGGTCAGGCATAGATACATCACCCGCGCCAGCGGACCGCCGCGCGCCAGGAGCAAGGCGGTCCGTGCGCCTCTGGAAAATCCCATGCCACCGCCCATACCGGCATTTACTCCGTCGGGAAATACAGCAGTGCTCTTGTGTCATTGGGGGATTGACCAAACCTGCGTCCTATCAAGCGTAGATTCCTGTCGAAATAAAACGTGTTCGGCATGAGTCGCCCGCCAAGAAACCCGTCTTCGAGCATGCCTGTGGTGCGGAATACGCGCACGGAGTCGGGCAGGTCCAGCGGTTTGCGTTCCTTGTCCGCGATGATGATCACGGCGATGGGCGTCCTGGTGTCGTCCAGGCTCTGGCCCCTGGATTCACGGATGGCCTCAAAAACGGTGTCGAGGCTGTCGATATTGGGCAGTTTCACCACGATGACCGGGCCTTGCAGGTGCTCGCGCAGATCGACCACGCGGCCATCATCAAGGGCCAGCTCGATACCCGCTGGCAGCACTTCGCCCACGTGTGCGGTTCGCTCCTTGGTTGCCTGAGGGCTAGGCACGGCGTGGGACATGCCCGGCACCTGCGCATGAGAAGGCGAGGGCATGGCCATCAATATGATCGAGCTGCTTAGTACGATTCGAATGCAGAGCATGAATTCATGTCCGATGATTTGAATTAGAAGCGCGGCTTCAATGCAGAGGTGGCATGCCGATTGGCATGCCACCTCTGCATTGCACTTACCAAGAGCCGATATACCATTCACCTTCATCGCAGAAGATGAACCACTGCCTTTCCCAGGAGTTCCCGCCGTCGACTGAAACATATGCGCTGGCCATGCTGCAATTATGCAGTGCTGCTTGTAGCGCCGCAGCGGGCGGACTCCATACGCTCGCAACCATGGCAAACCCTGCAAGCAGGACAGAAAACACCAGCGTGTTCACATACTGACGCATGTCAATTTCCTCTTCAAGTTCAGGTTGATGTGCCCCCTGCCGACAGCGTTATACCCCCCCCCCCCCCCTTCGTTGTCAAGTAGATGCGCGAGGTCATCGGATGTGTTTTTATGGGTGGCCTGTGGCTGTCGTGGATGGGCGTGAGGCGTGATGTGGCGCATCACTACAGGTGGTGTTGAATCGACTAATCTTGCCAAGAGAGCAAGGCTTGATGGGAATGGGGAAATAGGGTGGATGAAGCAAATCTTCTGGGTGAGCTGCGCATCGATCGCAGCGTGCGCGATGAACACGAAACCGTATCGCGCGCGCCATGGATCGGGGCTGCGGCCCTTGGCCTGGCGCTGATCGCAGCCGCTGCGTGGTGGTGGTCGAGCGCCGGTGCGATTGAAGTTCGAACGGTCACGGCCAGCGCCCCTGCGAGTGGGGAATCGGGCGCGGTGTTGCAGGCGACGGGCTATGTCACTGCTCGCCGCCTGGCGACGGTATCGGCGCAGATCGTCGGCACGCTTACCGAAGTGCTGATCGAGGAAGGTGATCGGGTCGAGAAGGGACAGATCCTGGCGCGGCTCGAAGACAGCTCGTACCAGGCGTACCTCGATTCGGCCAAGGCCGGACTGAACGCGGCGCAGGCGCGAAAGGCGGAACTGCGCGTACAGATCGCGCAAGCCGAGCGTGACACTGTCCGCCAGGCCGATCTGGTCACCAGGGGCCTGGCGGCCAGGCAGCAGGCCGAGCAGGTGCGCACGCAGCTTGAAACCCTGCGTGCCCAGTTGCACACCGCCAGCGCGCAGGTGGCGCAGGCGGGCACGCAGGTGGCCATCGCGCAGGTCAATTACGACTACACCGTGGTGCGTGCGCCGTTTGCAGGAATCATCACGCAAAAGGCGGCACAGGTGGGTGAAATCATCTCGCCTTCGGCGGCGGGCGGTGGCTATACCCGGACGGGTGTGGGCACGATCGTGGACATGGATTCGCTGGAAGTGGATGTGGATGTCAACGAGGCCTATATCGGTCGGGTGCAGGCAAACATGCCGGCCGAGGCGGTGCTGGATGCCTATCCCGGCTGGATCATTCCGGCGCAGGTGATTGCCATCGTGCCCACGGCCGATCGCGGCAAGGCCACGGTCAAGGTGCGCGTCGGCTTGAATCAGAAAGACCCGCGCATCGTGCCGGACATGGGGGTGCGGGTTTCGTTTCTGGAGGCCGGACGCGAGGAAGCGACCATCGCGCCGGCGGGCGTACTGGTGCCGGCATCGAGCATTGCCAGGCGTGATGGCGCGGATGTGGTATTTACCGTCGAGGATGGCCGTGCGCGTATCCACAAAGTCGTTGCAGTGACGCAGACCTATGGCGATCAGCGCCTGATCACGGAGGGTATCCGTGCCGGTGATCGCGTCATCGATGCGCCCCCGGGGCAGCTTGCCGATGGCACGCGTGTGATTACCGAAAAGCACTGAACGCAGTCGAATGAAAGCGAGGAAAGAATCATGCCAAACCTGATCGAAATCCGTGACCTCGGCAAGATCTATACCCGTGGCAAACAGACGGTGGAGGTGTTGCGTCATCTCGATCTGGATATTGCGCAGGGCGACTTTCTGGCCCTGATGGGGCCATCAGGCTCGGGCAAGACCACGCTGCTGAACCTGATTGGCGGACTCGACACCCCTGCCGGTGGCACCATCACCGTGGGCGGTCAGCGCATCGACCAGATGCGTCAGGGCCAGTTGGCCAGCTGGCGTGCCGCCCATATCGGCTTCGTGTTCCAGTTCTACAACCTGATGCCGATGCTTTCGGCCCTGAAGAACGTGGAATTGCCCTTGCTGCTGACCAAACTCAGCGCCAGTGAGCGCAAAAAGCGCGCAGCCATCGCACTGCAACTGGTGGGCCTGCAGGATCGCGCCACGCACAAGCCGGCAGAACTTTCCGGTGGCCAGCAACAACGCGTGGCGATTGCCCGCGCCATCGTCTCCGATCCGATCGTCCTGGTTTGCGACGAACCTACCGGCGACCTCGACCGTGAATCCGCCGAGCAGGTGCTGGCGCTGTTGCAACGGCTCAATCGCGAGCATGGCAAGACCATCGTCATGGTTACCCACGACCCCAGGGCCGCCGAGCACGCCAGTCACATCGTGCAGTTGGACAAGGGCGCGCTGGTCGAGCGCGTGTTCGCTTAGGGAAATTCGGATCAACCTGTTGCGCTCAACGCCCTCACTCCGGGCAATCCAGCCACAGGTTGAGTGCCGATGCGATGTCGGCCCAGTCGAAGGCGGCGATGCCGCGGTCGTCGCTGCTGGCATAGAGGGCGCCGTGCGGGAAGCGCTCGCTCGCCGCCGGGCGCAGCGTGATGCCGTCGGTCTGGCGCGTGTGCTCGCCGGCGAAGCTGCCGAGATAGTCGAGGCTGGCGCGGTCGAAGACGTGGAAGCGGTTCTCCAGCGGGTTCTGATCGGTGGTGATCCAGTAGCCGTTGCCGCTCTGGCATTCGTACAACGCGATGCCCTCCTGGTCGCCGCGATACAGGTCTGCGCCGAGGCGCTGCCCGCTGTAGGTGCCGGACAGGTCGTGAATCGCCGCACCACGGCTGCGAAGCTCAGGCTTTTCCTCGGCGATGATGAGGCGGTCGAAGACGACGTCGCCGGCAATCGATTCGACCTGATGCAAGGCCTCGGCGCCGTCGGGCCAGCCGAATGCGTCCAGTGGCCAGGCGCGGATCGGGTCATCGTCGAGGCGCACGCGGAAGCGTTGCACGCGCGGGATGTCCGCTTCCGGTGAGGGTGCAGTGGGAACGGGACTGTCGGTGACGAAGGCCTCGATCTCGTCCGGCGCACTTTCGCGCAGCCAGATGCCGTAGGGCGAATGCAGGACGTCCTCGCCGATGCTGCCCAGTGGCAGGAAATCGGGCAGGGACCGCAGTTGTACCCGGTGGCTGCCGCGTTCGACCACGAACAGGACGTCGCCAAACACTGCGACGCCGTTGGGATAGTCGAACTCGCCGGGTTCGCCGATCTCGCGCAACACCTCGCCGCTGTCGGCGTCGAAGACGACCAGCCGGCCAGTGAACTTGGCGCTGGCAATCAGCCAGAAGTCGCCCTCCGGCGTCGCCCAGGTGGCGAGCGAGTCGATGCCGAGGTCGGGTGACAGTTCGACGTGGAAGCTCTCGCTCACGCGGGTCGTCGCAAGTCCGTCACCGGACAGGCTGGCATCGGCGACCGAGCGCGGGCCATTGCCGACGCAGGCGGGCAGCAGCAGGGCGAGGACACACGGCAGCAGGCCGCGCAAGATCGTGGAACGTACGGGATTCAAGGTGATGGCCTGCTGCTGCGCGGGTCGCGATGACGAGGGTTCCAGGCACTATAGCCGGCGTTGCCGGGGGCATGGCAAGCTGGACAGGTGCAGCAAGGACGGGACATGGACGGACACGAGCAGCGTGCGGCGCGGCCGCGTGGTGCGGAACATGACGGCGACGGCGAGGCGACCGGAGAACATCACGACCACGCCCCGGTGGCGCGCGGTGACAACCGCCGCAGCGTACTGCTGGCGCTGGTCCTGACGCTTGCTTTCATGGGCGTGGAGGCCGTCGGTGGTGTCCTGTCCGGGTCGCTGGCGCTGATTGCCGATGCCGGCCACATGCTCACCGACGCGGCCGCGCTGTTGCTGGCCTGGGCCGGATTCCACTTCGCCCGGCGTGCGGCCAGCACACGCCGCACCTTCGGCTATCTGCGCCTGGAAGTGCTTGCAGGTTTCGTCAATGCCCTGTTGCTGTTTCTGCTCGTCGCCTGGGTGACCTGGGAAGCGTTCGGTCGCCTGCGCGAGCCGTCACCGGTGCTGGCCGGGCCGATGCTGGTGGTGGCCGTGGCCGGGCTGCTGGTCAACCTGCTGGTGTTCCGCATCCTGCATCAAGCCGATACCGAGCACGTCAACATCCAGGGTGCGCTGGTGCACGTGCTTGGCGACCTGCTCGGCTCGGTCGCGGCGATCGTCGCGGCGGTGGTGATCCATTTCACCGGCTGGACCCCGATCGATCCGCTGCTCTCGGTCCTGATCCTGCTTCTGATCCTGCGCAGTGCCTGGGCGCTGCTGAAGAACTCGATCCACATCCTGCTCGAAGGCACGCCAGCGGACATCGATGTCGAAGCGGTCGAGGCGCGGCTGGTGGCGAAGGTCGCGGGGCTGCACTGTGTCGAACACGTGCACGTCTGGTCGATCACTTCCGGTCAGCCGGCCGCGACACTCGAAGCCCACATCCAGCCCGATGCCGATCCGCGCGTGGCGATCCGCGCGATCAAGGAGGTGCTGGCGCACGAGTTCGGGGTCGTGCACAGCACCGTGGAAATCGTCTGGGACGAGGGCGAAGGGTGCGTGCTGGAGGCGGTGCCGCAGCGTCACGCCCATCCGCATCCGTGAGCGGGCGGCGTGCGCCGCGCTACTGCGCCGGTCGGCGGCTGAGTTCGTGCACCGCATCGACCAGGGCAGCGAGGTGCGCCGGATCGACGTCGGGGGTGATGCCGTGGCCGAGGTTGAAGACGTGGCCGGGAGCATCGCCGTAGCTGTGCAGGACGCGCGCGGCTTCGCTGCGAATGCGCTCGGGTGTTGCGAACAGCGTCGCCGGGTCGAGGTTGCCCTGCAGTGCGACCGTGCCGGCGGTGCGCCGGCGGGCCTCGTCCAGCGTGATCGACCAGTCCACGCCGAGCGCCTCCGCGCCGGTTGCCGCGAGTGCATCGAGGTGTGGGCCGTTGCCCTTGCCGAACAGGATCAGCGGTGTGCGCGTCGTGCCATCGCCGCGTGGCAGTTCGCGCGCGATGCGTTCGAGGTAGCGCAGGGAAAACTCCCGGTAGGCGTCGGGTGAGAGCACGCCGCCCCAGGTATCGAAAACCTGCAAGGCCTGCGCGCCGGCCTCGCGCTGGGCCGAGAGGTAGGCGATTACCGCGTCGGCGAGCACATCGAGCAGGCGGTGCAGGGTCTGCGGCTCGTTGAACATCATCGCCTTGATGCGCGAGAAGGTCTCGCTGCTGCCACCTTCGACCATGTAGCAGGCCAGCGTCCACGGACTGCCGGAAAACCCGATCAGCGGCACCCGCCCGGCGAGTTCGCGACGGATCAAGGCAACCGCGTCGGTGACGTAGCGCAAGTCGCGACCGATGTCGGGCACGGCGAGCCGTGCGACATCGGCGCTGCTGCGGATCGGACGCTCGAACTTCGGACCCTCGCCCTCGGCAAAGTACAGGCCCAGGCCCATGGCGTCGGGAACGGTGAGGATGTCCGAGAACAGGATCGCCGCATCCAGTTCGAAGCGTGCGAGCGGCTGCAGGGTGACTTCGCAGGCCAGTTCCGGGGTCTTCGCCAGGGCCAGGAAACTGCCGGCACGGGCGCGGGTGGCGCGGTATTCGGGCAGGTAGCGGCCGGCCTGACGCATGATCCAGATCGGGGTGCAGTCGACGGGCTCACGCCACAGCGCGCGCAGGAATCGGTCATTGCTCATGATGGATCAGAAACCCTGGGGAAGAGAGGCGCTGGGAACGACGTAGCCGCGTTTGGCGAATTGCGTGCGCAGATCCTCGAACGCGGCCAGAGCCGGTTCGCAGGCGGGGAAGATCTCGCGCCGGACCTGGCTGCGGCCGCCGATCTGGCCGGTCTCGCGCACCAGTTCCCAACTGCCGAGCAGATCCTGGTTGATCGCCAGACGCAGGTAGCGTGGCGGCACCGGACCGGGGGTGGATTGCTGCATGAACAGATACATCCGCACATTGTAACGGTTCGCTCAGCCGGCAAGGGCTTCGCTCAGGCAGGCATGTACCGCGGCTTCATCCACCTCCGGCACGATCAGCGCCGCACCGATGCCGCGCCAGAGGATCAGGCGCAGACGGCCGGACAGGTTCTTCTTGTCCAGACGCATCAGTTCGAGCAGGCGTGCCGGATCGCTCCCGGCGGGCAGGGCGGTGGGCAGGCCGAAGCGGTGCAGCAGGCGGGCAAGGCGCTCGCCGTCTGTCGCGGACGCCAGGCCGAGCCGGGTCGACAGGCGCGCCGCGAGCACCATGCCGATCGCCACCGCCTCGCCGTGCAGCAGCCCGCCATAGGCATCGGCGGTTTCCAGGGCGTGGCCGAAACTGTGGCCGAAATTGAGCAGGGCGCGGTCGCCCTGTTCGGTTTCGTCGCGCGCCACGATCGCGGCCTTGTGCCGGCAACTGCGCGCCACCGCTTCGGTGATGGCCAACGGCTCACGCGCCAGCAAGGCCGTGGCCTGGTCTTCCAGCCAGGCCAGGAAATCCGGGTCGCCGATCGCACCGTACTTCACCACCTCGGCCAGGCCGGCGCGCAGTTCGCGCTCGGGCAGCGTTGCCAGCACATCGGTGTCGGCGATCACGGCGCCGGGTTGATGGAAGGCGCCGACGAGATTCTTGCCCTCGGGCAGGTCCACCGCGGTCTTGCCGCCGACCGAGGAGTCGACCATCGCCAACAGTGTGGTCGGCAATTGCACGAAGGCGATGCCGCGCATCCAGCAGGCCGCGACGAAGCCGGCGAGATCGCCGACCACGCCGCCGCCCAGTGCCACCACGGTGGCATCGCGGCTGGCCTTGATCCGGGCCAGTTCGGCGAGGGTCTCGGCAAAACGCACGAGGTTCTTCTCGCGTTCGCCCGGCGGCAGGATCAAGGTGGCGAGGGTCTTGTCCGCGAGACGCTGGCGCACGCGTTCGAGGTAGTGCGGCGCGACATTGGCATCGCTCAGGAGCAGCACGTGGCGACCGCGCAGGTAGCGCGGCCAGTCGGCGTGGGTCAGCAGGCCGGGGCCGATTTCGATCGGATAACTGCGCTTGCCGAGTTCGACGTCGAGGTGGCAGTGCGGGGCATGGGTCACGGACGGGTTTCCGGGTGAAGGGGGTCGGGCAGGTTGCCACTGCTCGCGCAGCAACGGCAGCAGGCATTCGAGGCTCTGGCGCAGGCTGCCGTTGCCGGTCTCGTGACGCAGATCGGCGATGGCCTCGTACAGCGGCGTGCGCTCGGCGCTGATGCGTTCGAGGATGGCGCGGCGATCACCGCGTTGCAGCAGCGGCCGGCTGCGGTCATGGCGCAGCCGGCGCAGTTGTGCCTCCGGTTCGATCGCGAGATGGACCACGAAGCCGCGTGCCGCGAGCAGTTCGCGAGTGCGCGTCTGCAGCACGGCGCCACCGCCGGTGGCGATCACCTGGTTGGCGCCGGCGCACAGTCGCGCCAGCACCTCATGTTCGCGATCGCGAAAGCGCGCTTCGCCCTCGTGCTCGAAGATCAGCGCGATGCTGGCGCCGGTGCTGCGCTCGATTTCGCGGTCGCTGTCGATGAAGGGCAGGCCGAACTGCTCGGCCAGACGCCTGCCGAGCGAGCTTTTGCCCGAGCCCATCGGGCCGACAAGGATCAGGTTGGGGGCGGATTTCATCCGGCCGATGCTAGCATTGCACTTCCGCGCCCGGCAGGGCCGCCTGTTCCGTCATGATTCGGGATGATCCGGTTTTTTTCCATATTCGTCGCGCTGCTGGTCAGCCTGTTTTCGTTGCGCATCACCAAGTACGGGCACGACTGGGTGACCGAGCCGTTCACCTCGATCCTGGCAAAGGTCAGCGCCTTCCTGGTCAAGCTCTGGGACAAGGACGTGATTTCCTACGGCGTGGTGATCCAGGACCAGATCAGCGGCTTCGCGATCGGCATCGCGCCGGGTTGCGACGGGATCGAGGCCGTGATCATCCTGATTGCCGCGATCGGTGCCTTTCCGGCACCGTGGAAACACAAGCTGGTCGGCATCGGGCTGGGTTTCGTGGCGATCCAGGCATTGAACCTGGTGCGCATCGTCAGTCTGTTCTACCTCGGGCAGTGGAACCAGACCCTGTTCGACTGGTTCCACCTCTATCTCTGGCAGGCCTTGATCATGCTCGATGCGCTCGGGGTCTGGCTGGTTTGGCTGCGTTATCTGCCGCGCACCCGCAGGCCAGGCGGTGGACAGCCTCCGGCAACACCTCATGGGCCGGCACTGGCCTGAAGCAGACGACCCCGAAGACGAACACGACGGAGCGATGCGCGGATGAGCCAGACACACCTGATCGGATTGCTCGAAGATGACGAGGAGCTGGCGCACCTCTTGGTGTACTGGCTGACGGGTGCGGGTTATCTGGTGCACGTCTATCCGACCGGAGCCGAGTTCCGGCGGCATCAGGGGGCGCGCTCGATCGACGTGCTGATCCTCGACTGGAACCTGCCCGACGAGAGCGGCCTGTCGATCCTGCGTTCGCTGCGCGAGGCTGGGTCGACCTTGCCGGTATTGTTCCTGACCGCGCGCAGCGGCGAGGACGACATCGTCGCCGGCCTGCGCGAGGGGGCCGACGACTACGTCAGCAAACCGGCGGCGCAGCGCGAACTGCTGGCCCGGGTCGGAGCACTGCTGCGCCGCAGTCAGCCGCGTGTGGAGGCATTCGAGGATGAGGGCGTCGAGCCGTTCCACATCGACCTGGCGCGGCGGCGGATCGAACTGTCCGGGCAGGAAGTCGCCTTGACCGAGCGTGAGTTCGACCTGGCCGTGTTCCTGTTCCGGCGGCAAGGGCGTGTGGTCAGTCGCGAGATGCTGCTGGAGAGCATCTGGAACATCCGTGGCGACGTCGCGACCCGCACCGTGGATACCCACGTCAGTCGTCTGCGCAAGAAACTCGGGCTGGACGGCGAAAGTGGCTGGCGTCTCAACGCCGTCTACCAGCACGGCTATCGCCTGGAGCGGGCGTGACGGGGCAATGGCACGGCAATGGGGGTGAATCCATGAACGAGCACCTGCGCGACGCGGCGCTGGCGACCTTCGACCGCCTGCTGCAGGAGGCCACGGCTGCGGGCGACCGCGAGCCGACCGCGATGACCCTCGCCACGATCGATGCCGATGGCCGACCGGCGGCGCGCGTCGTCCTGCTCAAGGCCCATGATGCGCGGGGCTTCGTGTTCTATACCAATACTCTCAGCCGCAAGGGTCGGGCGCTTGCGGTGCATCCGCAGGCGGCCCTGCTGTTTCACTGGAAGACCCTGCGCGACCAGGTTCAGGTGCGCATCGAAGGCGCGGTGCAGCCGGTCGAGACGAGCGAGGCGGATGCCTATTTCGCCAGCCGACCACGCGCCAGTCAGTTGGGAGCCTGGGCCTCGCTCCAGTCCGAGGCATTGCCTGCGCGCCGTGTCTTCGAGGATCGCCATGCCGGTTTCGAGGCGCAGTTTGCCGGCCGCGAGGTGCCACGACCGCCGCACTGGAGCGGCTATCGACTGGTGCCGGAGGCCTTCGAGTTCTGGTATGGCGCGGCGTATCGCCTGCACGACCGTCACGTCGTGCGTTGCACGAACGGTGTCTGGAGCGAAGGGCTGCTGTATCCCTGAGCCGCCGCGGCTACTTGCGCGTGAACAGGCCCCACAGGCCGCCCTTGCCTTCGTCCGGATTCTTGCCCCGCAGACTGCCGCGCGGCACGTATTCGATCCGCTCGACCGCGGCATAGGCATTGACGATGTCGAACACTTCGTCCATGCGCGCACCGCTTGCCCGCGCGACTTCGTGCAGAGGCATCGGCGTGGCCATCAGGGCGACGATGCGGCCGTGCGAGCGCAGTTCCGGCGCGGCCACGAAGGGATGAGGCACGGCGTAGGATCCGCCCGGATCGAGCTTTTCATCCAGACGCCCGTGCGAGGCGCCGAGCGCGAACAACCAACGCAGCTCATCGAATGGGCGCGGCGTCTGGGTGTTGCGCACGCGCTGCAGATCGGCCCCGACGATGCTGCCTGCCTGCGCCACGCCCTCCATTACCTTGGCGTAGGGCAGCAGGTCCTGCAGCGGCACGCCGCTGTAGTAGCGCCGCACCTTGGGATCGAGCACCACGACGGGCAGGCCCGGGGCGCTGACACGGGTCGGACTTGACAGTGCGCCTTCACGCAGCAGGCCGGGAAGCAAGGGCAGCGGCGTGTTCGCGGGATCACTGCCGCGTTGCGCGTGTGGCGCAGGCGTCAGGGGTTCGAGATCGATTGGCAGGACTTCCACCGGTGCCACGCCGAGGAGACTGGCGGCGGCGCGGGTGCCGGCGTCGCGTTGCATGGCCGAGCGTGTCGTGTCCGAACCGGTGCGCTTTTCGAGACGGGTGTTCTCGTCCACCAGTCGTGTCGGTGGCAAGGGTTCGGCCAGCGGGTCGCCGTGGACGAGCAGGTCGAAGGCATCGGCCGTGTCGCTGGTGGTGGTCGTGGCGGCCGACGTGCCGCTCACGTCGCTGCTGTAATCCGTCCGATCCCAACCACCGGGTGCTGCGGCTTTGGGAATGTCCGCACTCAGGTCGAGGTCGTAGAAATTGCTTGCCGAGCCGGAAAGCACGTCGGCATCGGTCCGCATTGCGCCGGCGGTGTTGAGGATTGCCGCCAATGGGACCAGCTTGATCGGACGGCGCAGCGCCATGCCGTGCACGACGAGATCGTCCTCGTTGCAGATGATCGCGTAGGGAATCCCGCCTGCTTCACAGCGCGCGCGGATGGCCTCGGTCGCGATATCGTCGTGCGGTTCGATCAGGAGCAGGTCGGCATCATCGCCGTCGCGCAGTTCCCAGTGATGCTGCAGGCGAATGCCCGCGATCCGCAACAACAGACGGATGTGCGCCGTGGTTTCCTCGGAGGCGCCGACGATCGAGAGTGAGCGGGACGAGGACATGACCAGACCATGAGGGTTGGACGCCAGTACCGACAGCATACGGCAAAAACACTGCGTGTCCCGAACCGGACGCAATCGCCGTCGCATCGTTGCGATGCAACACGGCAGCGGCGGATTTTCCCGCGTGACGGCGAAAATGAGCGGTTGGCTGCTACCCTTGCGCGTTCGCGACGACCGGATCGACAAGGGGAGCATCGACGGCATGGCACGAACACGCAGGAAGGGGCAGGGCAGGGATTCGGGTGGCGCGGTGCCACGCAAGATGCGTCTGGCGCCGGATCGCTGGCTCGCCGGATTGGCGGGGGCCGGGGTGTTGCTGACGGCGTACCTGTTCTTTGCGCATTTCTCCGGCGCTGGCGCCTTGTTCTGCACCGCCGGTTCATCCTGCGACATCGTGCAGGAAAGCCGCTGGTCGATCCTCTTCGGTCTGCCGTTGAGCTTGTGGGGCTTGGGCCTGTACCTGCTGTTGCTGCTGGCCGCCTGCACCGGCACGACCGTGGCGACGCGCTGGCGGCGGGTTTTCAGCCTGTCCCTGATCGGGGTGCTGATGAGCCTGTATCTGACGACGGTGGGATGGGTTGCGCTGGAAGCGGTCTGCGCCTGGTGCCTGACCTCGTTCGGCCTGTTGCTGGCGATTTTCGGTTTGCTCCTGTGGCGCCGCCCGGCCCAGACTCCGGCAAGCGGCTGGCCGCGCTGGCTGGCACTGCATGCCATCGTCCTGTTGCCAGCCCTGGGCGTGATCGCTGTGGCGCAGGCCGGTTGGCTGTCACCGCCCGACGATCCGCGCCTGGCGCCGCTGGCGCAACACCTGCGCGACACCCAGGTGAAGCTCTACGGCACCTTCTGGTGCCCGAACTGCCAGCAGCAGAAGCGCCTGTTCGGGCAGTCGGCTGATGCACTGCCCTATGTCGAATGCAGCCCGAACGGGCGCAATGGCACGGTCGCGCTGGAGTGCGTCAGTGCCGGGATCGAGAGCTATCCGACCTGGGTGATCCGTGGCGAGCGCGTCACCGGCGTGCTGGCGCCGGGTGAGCTGGCGCGACGCACGCGCTTCCACAAATGGAATGCAAGCGCCGCGGCAGATGCCGGAGCAGCGCAACAATGAGCCGCGCCGATGCGAGCGGATTGTCTGCAGGTCGTGGCCACGGAGACGCAGATGGCTGATGGCCAGCGCCGCCTGTTGCGCACCCCATCCCAGGTCTTCAGTGCCCTGCGCTGGTCGTTGCAGGGCCTGGCTGCGTGCTGGCGGCACGAATCCTCGTTCCGGCTCGAAGTGGTGCTCTGTCTCGTGCTGGTGCCGCTGGCGCTGTGGCTTGGCGAAACCGGGGTCGAGCGCGTGCTGTTGATATCGAGCCTGCTCGCGGTCCTGGCAGCGGAGGTCATCAATTCGGCCCTGGAGGCGACGCTCGATCGTTTCGGATCGGAGCGGCACGAGCTGGTTGGACGCGCCAAGGACATGGGCTCGGCTGCCGTCTTCGTGCTGATGATGAACGTGCTCGTGACCTGGGGCCTGCTGTTGCTGCCGCGTGTCCTGCACTGAAGACGCGAACCGATGATTGCGAAAGGAATGCCCATGGATGACCCCTCCCTGCCCGTGCTCGCACTCAGACGCGGTGAAGACCGACGCCTGCGCGCCGGACACGCTTGGGTATTCAGCAACGAGGTCGATGTCGCGCGCACGCCGCTGACCGGCTTCCAGCCCGGCGCAGTCGTGCGCATCGTGGATGCACGCGATGAAACCCTCGGCACCGGGTACGTCAATCCGGCCACCCTGATTGCCGCGCGCCTCGTCGATCGTGCCGGCCACAGGCTCGATGCGCACCTGATCGCACAGCGCCTGGAAACGGCGCTGGCCCTGCGCGAGCGCCTGTACCCCGGCGCGCCGCATTACCGCCTGGTCTTCGGCGAGTCCGATGGTTTGCCGGGGCTGGTGCTGGATCGTTTCGGCAGCATTCTTGTCGGGCAGGCATCGACCGCGGGGATGGACCGGCTTCGGCCCGAAATCGAGGCTGCGGTGCGCGCGGTGCTCGCGCCCGAAGCCTTGGTGTGGAAGAACGACGGCTCCAGTCGGGCAATCGAAGGCTTGCCGATGAGCGTCGAGGTGGCCTTTGGTCGGATCGATGGCCCGGTGCGGGTGGAAGAGGGCGGTCTGAGCTTCGATGTCGACGTGCTCGGTGGCCAGAAGACCGGCTGGTTCCACGACCAGCACGCCAATCGCGACCAGCTCGGCCCCTGGGTGCGTGGTGGCGCACGCGTGCTCGACCTGTTCAGCTATGTCGGAGCCTGGGGCTTGCGCGCGCTCGATATGGGCGCGGCGGCGGCGACCTGCGTGGATGCATCCGCCAGCGCCGTCGATGCGGTTCGCCGCAATGCCGCACGCAACGCTCTGGCGGATCGGGTCGAGGCGATCCAGGCCGATGCCTTCGAGTTCCTCAAGCAGGCCCGTGCCGAACGTCGCCGCTGGGACGTGGTGGTGGTCGATCCGCCCGCCTTCATCAAGCGGCGCAAGGATTTTCGCCAGGGCGCGCAGGCCTATCGGCGGATCAACGAGATGGCGATGCAGGTGCTGGAGCGTGGCGGCTTCCTCGTCAGTTGTTCGTGCAGCCACCACATGCCGCGCGAAACGCTGCTGGAGGCACTCAACGCCGGTGCGCGCCATCTCGATCGCCAACTGCAGGTGCTGCAATCGCTGCATCAGGGGTCGGACCATCCGATCCACGCCGCGATCGCCGAGACCGAATACCTCAAGGGTTTCGTCTGCCGCGTGCTGCCGAGCTGAGCCATGAGCATCCTGCAGGACATCGATCCGGTCGCGATCCACATCGGCCCGCTCGCGGTGCACTGGTATGGCCTGATGTATCTGTGCGGGTTCGGCATTGCCTGGTGGCTGGGCCGTCGCCGGGTGCGGGCAGGACGCCTGCCGGTGGACGAACAGGCCTACTCCGACCTGCTGTTCTACGGCATGCTCGGCGTGCTGCTGGGCGGTCGCATCGGCTACCTGCTCTTCTATGGCATGGGTCAGGTGCTGGCCGATCCGCTCTATGCCTTCCGTGTCTGGGAAGGCGGGATGAGTTTCCACGGTGGCCTGCTCGGCGTGCTCGTGGCGCTGGCCTGGTGGTCGCGGCGCCAGCGCCTGCATGTTTTCGACACGGTCGATTTCGTCGCACCGCTGGTGCCGCCGGGACTGGGCTTCGGACGGCTTGGAAATTTCATCGGCGGAGAGTTGTGGGGTCATCACACCACGGCGCCGTGGGGCGTGGTCTTTCGCCATGCGCTGCCGCCCGACTATGCCGGCCTGCCCGTCGATGCGCTGCGCCGGCTGCATGAAGCCGGTGCGCTGGATGCTTACGCGCGCCATCCCTCGCAGCTCTATCAGGCGTTTCTCGAAGGCCTGACGATGTTCGTCGCATTGTGGTGGTTTTCCTCGAAACCGCGGCCGCGTTATGCCGTTTCCGGCCTGTTCGCGGTGCTCTATGGCGTGTTCCGTTTCGTGGTCGAGTTCGTGCGCGAGCCCGATGCCCACATCGGTTACCTCGCCTTCGGCTGGCTGACGATGGGTCAGCTCCTGTCCACGCCCCTGATCCTCTTCGGTCTGTGGCTGTTGTGGCGCTCGCGGCGTGCGCCGGTGCTGGCGGTTCGGGTGCAGGACTCCTGACATGCGCCAGTATCTCGAACTGCTTTCGCACGTGCTCGAACACGGTGCGATCAAGGCCGATCGCACCGGTACCGGCACGCGCAGCGTGTTTGGCTGGCAGATGCGCTTTGATCTGGCTGAAGGCTTTCCGCTGGTCACCACCAAGAAGCTGCACCTGCGATCGATCGTGCACGAGTTGCTGTGGTTTCTGAAGGGCGAAACCAACATCGCCTATCTGCGCGAGAACCAGGTGACGATCTGGGACGAGTGGGCTGATGCCGAGGGCAACCTCGGGCCGGTCTATGGCCACCAATGGCGTCATTGGCAGGGGCCGGATGGACAGGAGTTCGACCAGATGCGCTGGCTGCTGGACGAAATCCGTCGCAATCCGGATTCACGTCGCCTCGTGATCAGTGCCTGGAACGTGGCCGACCTGCCGAAGATGGCCCTGCAACCGTGCCATGCCCTGTTTCAGTTCTATGTCGTCGATGGCCGGCTCTCCTGCCAGCTCTACCAGCGCAGTGCCGATATTTTCCTCGGGGTGCCCTTCAATATCGCCAGCTATGCCCTGCTGACCCATCTGGTGGCACAGGCCTGTGGTCTGGGTGTGGGGGATTTCGTGCACACCCTTGGCGATGCGCATCTTTATTCCAATCATCTGGAACAGGCGCGCGAACAACTCGGGCGCAGCCCGAAGCACTTGCCAACACTGCGGCTCGATCCCGCGGTGAAGGATCTGTTTGCCTTCCGCCACGAGGACATCGGTTTCGACGACTACGATCCCTGGCCCGCGATCAAGGCTCCAGTGGCGGTGTAACGCCATGCGGGCGCGAACGCCGAGGTTGCAATCGCTCCCGAGGCATCGCGCTCTGGCAAGATACCGGGCGTTGGCGTTGTGGAGTGGACGGGATGGATGGACCACGGATCGTGCTGATCGCGGCACTCGATCGCCATGGCGCGATCGGCAAGGACAACCGGATGCCCTGGCACCTGCCGGAAGATCTGCGCCGCTTCAAGGCGATGACGCTGGGCAAGCCCGTGCTGATGGGGCGCAGGACCGCCGAATCGATCGGCCGGGCCCTGCCGGGCCGGCCCAATCTGGTGCTGACGCGCAACAACGAAGCGCCATACGCGGAACAGCAGAGGGTGGCGTCGATGGATGAGGCCCTGGCGTATGCACGGGCGATCGAGGCGCCCGAACTCTGCGTGATCGGCGGGGCGCAGGTGTATGCCTTGGCCCTGCCGCTCGCCCATGCCTTGTACCTGACCCACGTCGATGCCGTGATCGCGGGTGCGGACACGCATTTCCCCGCCTACGACGCGATGGCCTGGCGCTGCGTCCGGCACGAGAAACACCCGGCGGATGCGCGTCACGCCTGGGCGATGCACTTCGTCGAGTGCGTGCGCGCGGATTGAGCGCGATTCAGTCCGGCCGCTTGAGCGGCGGTGGCGTGGCGTTGCCGGGCACCTGCACGAAGCGCGGGGTTTCCTCATCGAGTGCGAGCGCGGTGAGTTTCTCGCCCCACACCGCACCGGTATCGATGCAACAGGTGCCCTGCAGGATCATCAGGCCGAGAGTGGACCAGTGGCCGAAGACGATGCGGGTCTCGCGCTTGACCTGTCCGGGCACGCTGAACCAGGGGTGGATGCCGTGTTTCTGGCTGCCGGGAGCGCCTTTTTCCTCGAACGCGATGGTGCCGCGTGGCGAGCAGAAGCGCAGGCGGGTGAAGATGTTGATGATGGCCCGCATCCGGTCGATGCCGTGCAGACGCGGATGGAAGGTGTCGGGCTTGTTGCCGTACATCGCCGACAGCATCCTGGCGTGCTGCTTGCCATGCAGGCGCTGGTGCACCTCGGCGGCGTGGCGCTCGGCCATCGCGATGGTCCAGCGAGGTGCCAGTCCGGCATGCACCATGGTCCAGCCGAGACTGCGATCGACGTGGATCAGCGGGCGCATGCGCAGCCAGTCGAGCAGTTCATCGCGATCGGGCGCGAACAGCACGGCGCGCAGATCGGGGTTGACCCGCGCCTGGTCTTCCTCGCGCCGCAGCGAGATCGCGAGCAAGGACAGGTCGTGGTTGCCCAGCACCACGGTGCTGTTGGCGTCGAGGGATTTCACCAGGCGCAGGGTTTCCAGTGACTGACCGCCCCGATTGACGAGGTCGCCGCAGAACCACAGACGATCACGCGCCGGATCGAAGCGGATCGCGTCGAGCAGGCGGGATGTGGCGTCGTGGCAGCCCTGCAGGTCGCCGATGGCCCAGGTCGTCATCAGTGCAGGGTTCGCGGAATGGAGAGGGTGAAGCGCGGAATCGGCGAGTCGAAGTGCGCGCCGTCGTCGGTCAGCCATGAATAGGCGCCGTGCATGGTGCCGACCACGGTTTCCAGCACCGCGCCCGAGGTGTATTCGAACTCTTCGCCGGGACGCAGCCAGGGTTGCTCGCCGACGACGCCTTCGCCACGCACCTCCTCGACCTTGCCATTGGCGTCGGTGATGACCCAGTGGCGCGCCAGCAATTGCGCCGGGTGTGCGCTGCGGTTGGCGATGCGGATGGTGTAGGCGAAGACATAGCGGTTCTGCTCCGGCTCCGACTGGTCGTCGAGATAGCGGGTTTGAACCTGGATGTCGATGCTGGGAGGCGAGTGGCGCTGCATGGGTCACAGTGTACAAAGGGACGCAATGTGGGCAAGCATGGATTTCGCGCAGCACGGGATGACGGGCTGCTTTTGCGCCAGGAGTCTGTCGGCTCGGCTCAGTCGGCTGTGAGGTTTGCCAGATGCACGAAGTGCGCGACGGACACCTGCTCGGCACGCGCCGAGGGCTCGATGCCGGCGGCGATCATCAATTCGGGCGTGCAGATTCCCTGCAGGGCGTTGCGCAGGGTCTTGCGACGCTGGCCGAAGGCCGCCTTGACGATGCGGGCGAAGCCTTCCGGATCGCGGATGCCGATGGCGTCGGGTGGGCGCGGCACGAGGCGAACCACGGCGGAGTCGACCTTGGGTGGTGGCCGGAACGCCCCCGGCGCGACACGGAAGAGGGATTCGACCAGGGCGTGTGCCTGGAGCATCACCGAAAGACGGCCGTAGACCTTGCTGCCGGGATCGGCCGCCATGCGCTCCACCACTTCGCGTTGCAGCATGAAGTGCATGTCGCTGACCGAGGTGGCGTGATCGAGGGCGTGGAACAGGATCGGCGAGGAGATGTTGTAGGGCAGGTTGCCGACGAGGCGTATCCGACTGCCGCCGGCAAGCGCGCCGAGATCGACGTCGAGCACGTCGGCGTGGATGATGCGCAGGGGTGCGATCTCGCGACTGATGCGTTCCAGACCGGCGATGAGGTCGCGATCGAACTCGATCACGCTGAGGGCAGGGCGCTGGGCGGAATAGGGGCCGGGATCGACTTCGAGTATCCGCCGCAGCAGCGGCAGGGTCAGCGCGCCCTGGCCGGGGCCGATCTCGACCAGGCAGTCGCCGGGTTTCGGATCGATCGCGCGCACGATGCGCGCGATCACGCCGGCTTCGTGCAGAAAATGCTGACCGAGTTGCTTCTTGACCTGGTGGTGGGCGCTGTCAGGCATGACTTCCCGAGCACTCATGCCAGCAGGCGTGGCGCAAGCAGCGCGCGACGTGCCGCGAAGTCACGCGCGCGGCGGGTCGCTTCGATCAGACTGGAGGCATCGGCGATGCCGCGGCCCGCCAATTCCAGTGCGGTGCCATGATCGACCGCGACACGCACGTAGGGCAGGCCGAGGGTGATGTTGACCGCCCGCTCGAAACCCGCGTGCTTGAGTACCGGCAATCCTTGATCGTGGTACATCGCCAGCACCGCGTCGCACTCGGCGAGCTTTGTCGGCAGGAAGGCGGTGTCGGCGGGCAAGGGGCCGTCGAGCTGCATGCCGCGGGCGCGCAAGCGTTCCAGCACCGGCGTGATCACCTCGATTTCCTCGCGCCCGAGCCAGCCACCCTCGCCGGCGTGCGGATTGAGGCCGAGCACGGCGATGCGTGGCCGCACGATGGCGAAGTCAGTGAGCAGGGCTGCGTGCAGGATTTCGATCGTGTCGATGAGGCCATCGCGCCCGATCGCATCGGGCACTGCGCGCAGCGGCAGGTGCGTGGTGGCCAGCGCCACGCGCAGTTCTGGCGTGGCGAGCATCATCACGACCGGGCAGGCCGCCGCGTCGGCGAGCAGTTCGGTGGTGCCGGTGAAGCCGATGCCGGCGTCGTTCAGCACGCCCTTGTGCACCGGCCCGGTCACCAGACCGGCAAGTTCACCCGCCGCCGCGGCGCGCGCGCCTTCCAGCAGGCAGGCGTGGACGTGCGCGCCATTGCGCGGATCGAGCCTGCCGAAGCGGCTGGGCACCGCGCGTGGCATGTGCCGCAGACGCAGTTCGCCGGCGCTGGCCCGGACGGCGTCCGGCGGCAGCAGGCGCAGGTCCATGCCGATGGCCGCAGCGGCTTCGCTCAGCACGTCGCCATCGGCGATGGCGATGAGGGCGTCGGCGTGTCCGGTCCAGGCCAGGCGCACGCACAATTCCGGCCCGATCCCGGCCGGCTCGCCCGGAATCAGGCCCAGCAATGACGTGGCCAGGGTCGCCATGACAACGGGCGGGTCAGGTGTCGTCGCTGTGCTCAGGAATTGCCGAGGCGCTCGTCGATGAAGGCTTCATCGCGCAACTGCCGCAGGTAGCGGTCGTATTCCTCGTCGGCCTTGCGCCGCACGATCGTTTCGCGCATGCGGTTGCGTTCGGTTTCCCGGGTGATGTCCTGCTCGCGCGAACCCAGGCGCTGGATCAGGTGCCAGCCGACCTCGCTCGGAAAGGGCTCGGAAATCTCGTCATCCTTGAGCGAGGCGATGGTCTTGGCCACGGCCGAACCCCAGGCGTTGAGCTGGAACCAGCCCATGTCGCCGCCCTGGGCGCGCGTGGCCGGATCGTCCGAGGCTTCGCGTGCGACCTTGGCGAAGTCCTCGCCGCCACGGATGCGGGCCAGCAGGGCCTCGATCTTGCTGTGTGCCTGCTCGCGACTGACGAGATCGGTGATGCGCACCATCAGGCTGCGGGCGTGGTACTCGGTGACCATTTCCAGCGCCTGGTCGCGTTGTCCGACCAGTTGCACCAGGCTGTAGCCACTGGGTCCACGCAGCGGTTCGGAAACATCACCCGCATGCATCTTCACGAGTGACTGCATGAACAGCGGCGGGATCTCGTCGATGCTGCGCCAGCCCATGTCGCCGCCTTCGAGCGCGGTCTGGTGGTCGGAGTAGCGCATCGCCGCGGCGGCGAAGGTCATCTCGCCATCGGCGATCAGCTTGCGCACCCCCTCGATCTTGGTGCGCGCGGTCTCGACCTGCTCGGGCGTGGCGCCGTCGGGCAGCGCCACCAGCAGGTAGCCCAGATGCATCTGTCCCTGCTGCTGGCTGGCGGCCGCGAGGGCGTTGTCGATCTCGCTCTCGCTGACGCTGACGCGGCTCTGCACGAAGTTCTGCTGCATGCGCGAAACGATCATCTCGTCGCGCACCTGGTCGCGAAATTCCTGGAAGCTCATGCCATCACGCGCCAGTTGCGCGCGCATCTGTTCCGGCGTCGCGCCCTGTTGCTGCGCGATACGCGCAAGGGTCTGGTCGAGTTCGACGTCACCCACGCGCAGGCCCATGGCCTCGGCCCGTTGCAGTTGCAGGCGCATCATCACCAGGCGTTCGAGCACCTGCTTTTCCAGCACGTTCTCGGGCGGCAACTGCTCGGGATGATCGGCCATGCGCAGACGAATGTTGCGCAGGGCCTGATCCAGTTCGGAGCGCAGGATCACGTCTTCTTCGACGACCGCGACGATGCTGTCGATGGGTGCGATCGGCAAGGCTTGTGCGCGGGCCTGGTGGGTGAAGCACGGGACAAGGGCAAGGGCGAGAAGACAGGCGGAAAATCGGGTCATGGGAGGCTTTCGATGACAGGAAGGCAAGGCGCGGCGGCAGGCGCGGAAAACGTGCCGGGTTCGAGCCGTCGCGCAGCGCGGGGACGGGTTCAATCCGAGTAGCCGAGAATAGCACGCTCAAGGAATTCGCCGGACTTGCGCCCGAGCGTGGACAGGCCCTTCAGTTCAAGTTCGACGTACAGGCTGGTGTTGCGTTCACCTTCGAAATTGCGGATGTAGCGGCGCGCCAGCACGCGCATCGCGACGCAGCAGCTTTCCCACTCCACCCCGCCGAAGGCTTCGAGCGTGGAGCGGTCGAGCAGCGAGTAGTTCCAGCGGCCGACCAGGCGCCAGCGTTCGTTCAGCGGCACCAGCGCCGAGGTGTCGATCTGTTCCAGCAAGGGCGTCTCGGTGGCGCCGGTACGGGCGTCACGGCGGAAGCGGTAGGCGAAGTTGAAGACTCCGGCGCCGCCCCAGCGGTACTGGGTGCGCAGGGTGGACAGTTGTGCAAGCTCGCGTTGCGGGTCCCATTGCTGGCTGGCGCTCACGCTCCAGCGATCGTCGAGGCTGAAGTCAGCGTCGGCGACCCAGGCCGAACCGGGACGATCCTGCGCCGCCACGCCGGGCATCTGCACCTGCTGCGCCTCGAAATAGCGGATCTGCCCAAGGCTCAGTGCGAGCCGCTCGCGCCCGCTTTTCTCCTCGAAGAAGCGACTGGTCACCGCGACCGTGGCCTGGTTGGCATCGGCCTGGCGATCGGCGCCGGAAAAGCGGTTGGGACGGAACAATTGACCCCAGCTGAAGCCCAGTTCCTCGGTGTCCAATACCGGCAGCGCGCTTTGGTCGCGGTAGGGGACGTTGAGGTAGTAGAGGCGCGGCTCCAGGGTCTGGCGCATCGGCATCGCGCGCCACTGCAGCGGGCGCTCGAACACCAGGCCGCTGTCCACGCTCAGGATCGGCGTGCTGCGGCTTGGCGAAAGTTCGGCGTAGGCCGGGCGGAAATCACCGTTGAGGTGGTAGCTGGTATGGCGCAGACCGAGTTCGGAACGCAGGAATCCGGCGCCGCGCTCGTTGCGATAAACGAGGTAGGGATACAGGTCGACACGGCTTGCGCCGGGGCGCGAGTCGTGCTCGAACACCACGCCCTCGCTGCGCAGGCCGGCGGAGAAATCGCCCGCCAGCGGCCGTTCGAAACCAAACTGCGCGCGCGGCAGGCGGCGATAGGGCTCGATGTTGGCAGGAAGGTAGGGATCGGCGATGTTCCAGTCCTGCAAGGCGAGGCTGGCGTTCCAGTAGCGCCCGCGACCGACGAGCGTGGCGCTGCTTTCCAGCAGGCTGGTGGCGGCCATCGAGAGCGAGTCGCCGAAATCCTCGAAGTAGCGCGAGTCGGAAATCTGGTGGATGTTGGCGAGGAACGCCCAGTGGTGGCCCAGCTGGCCTTGATGGGTCCAGGTGAGGGTGCCGCGATCCTTGTTGCTGACCCGGTCGTTGGGTAGCCAGGTGCCGTAAACCTCGCCGCGCTGATGGTTGCCGAGGTAGCGGAACTGGGTGCCAAGCATGACCCCACGCCGACTCATCAGGCGTGGGGTGAAGGTAGCGTCGTAGTTCGGCGCAAGGTTCAGGTAGTAGGGCACGGCGATGTCGGTGCCGCGGGCGCGCGAGGCGCCGACCGAGGGGAACAGAAAGCCGGTCTTGCGTTCCTCGTCGATCGGAAAACTCGCGACCGGCAGATACAGGATCGGTACCCGTCCAAGGCGCAGGGTGGCATTGCGTGCCGTCGCCATGCCCTTGTCCTGGTCGATGTCGATGCGTTCGGCGCGAATTTGCCACTGCCAGGCACCCGGGTCGCAGGTGGTGTAGGTGACACCCTCAAGCTGGCTCTTGTTGCCCTCGTTGAAGGCGCGCGCGGCCTTGCCGTTGCCACGGACCGCGATGAGCTGGTAGCGCAGCGTGTTCAGTTCGGCGCGTTCGTGCGCGAGTTCGCCATGCGCCTGTTCGGCCTCCATCAGCATGCCGCTGTCCTGATACTGGACCTTGCCTTCGGCGTTCCAGGTCTCCTGCGTCGGGTCGTAGCGCAGCAGGGCTGCGGCAACGCGCTGGTCGGCGCGCAGGATCTCGACATCGCCTTGCAGCAGGTAACTGCGTTGGTCGTGGATGTCGAGGCTTTCGGCGAGGATCGTGGTCGCGGCCGATTCCCGCTCGTCCGCACTGGCCGTGATCGGGCGATGAAAATCGAACAAGGTATTGGGACGGCACAGCGCCCATTGATCCGGATCGTCGATGGCGTGCGCCGCCGCCTTGGGCGAGGGCGGGAACGCGCCGGCGGCAAGGATGGAGGCCAGCAGGCAGGCAAGTCGATTGCGTGACACGAGTCGAATCCGGGAGGAATGTCCGACAGCTTGCCGCAAGCGCGAAAGGCCGGCAATGCGCAAAGTGGCGATCGTGGAGGGTTGCGGTGCAGACAGGGTGTTCGAAGTGCCTGCCACGCTTGCCTTGTTGCGACACAAGCAAAAGCGTACAATTTTCGTCCCTTTTGCGTTGCGCCCCGTTCGCGTCACGCATTTCTGCCTGGATGCCTGCATGCTTCGTGTCACGCGCATGGCCGATTACGCCACCCTGCTGTTGAGCGTGCTCGCGCTGGCGCCACGCGATGTGCACAGTGCGACGGCGCTGGCAGAACGTACGCGCCTCGAACTCACGACGGTCAGCAAGGTGCTCAAGCTGCTGGCCCAGGGTGGTCTGGTGCAGGGCTATCGTGGTGCCAGCGGCGGCTATTGCCTGGCGCGGGATCCCGGCGAGGTGAGCCTGTTCGAGATCGTCGAGGCGATCGAGGGGCCGATCGGGATGACCGAGTGCAGCGGCGGACATTCGCGTTGCGAATACCAGCCCTGGTGTGGCATCGCCCCGCACTGGCGTCAGGTCAATGACATTGTCGCCGACGCCTTGCGTGGGGTGACGCTGGCACAGATGCTCGGCCCCTCGGCCGCACTTGCCAGCCGGCGTCCAAGCCCCGCGTCGGTGGCGGAATGAAGAGACAGAGGCAGTGATGGTCAGCGAACCCAACGAAATCGAACAGGCATTGTCGCGGCGCTACGACGCCGGCTTCATTACCGACATCGAAACCGATTCCCTGCCACTTGGCCTGAACGAGGACATCGTGCGTGCACTGTCGGCCAAAAAGCACGAGCCTGAGTGGATGACGCAATGGCGCCTGGCGGCCTATCGACGTTGGTTGACGATGGACATGCCGAATTGGGCCAAGCTCAAGATTGCGCCGATCGATTTTCAGGCCATCAGCTACTACTCGGCCCCGAAAGGTCCGAAGTACAAATCACTGGATGAAGTGCCGCAGGAGCTGATCGACACCTACGACAAACTCGGAGTGCCCTTGCACGAGCGCGCCAAGTTGGCCGGGGTGGCGGTGGATGTGGTGTTTGATTCGGTGTCCGTGCACACCACGGTGCACAAGCAGTTGACCGATGTCGGAATCATCTTCACCTCGATGTCTACGGCCATCCAGGACTACCCCGACCTGGTGCGCAAGTACCTGGGCACGGTGGTGCCGCAGGGCGACAACTATTTTTCCGCACTCAATTCGGCGGTGTTTTCCGATGGCAGTTTCGTGTTCATTCCCAAGGGCGTGCGTTGCCCGATGGAATTGAGCACGTATTTTCGCATCAATGCCGGCCACACCGGTCAGTTCGAGCGCACCCTGATCATCGCCGAGGAGGGCGCCAGCGTTTCCTATCTGGAGGGTTGCACCGCACCGATGCGCGACGAAAACCAGTTGCATGCCGCCGTGGTCGAGCTGGTAGCGCTGGATGATGCCGACATCAAATACTCCACCGTGCAGAACTGGTATCCCGGCGACGAAAACGGAGTTGGCGGCATCTACAACTTCGTTACCAAGCGTGCCGATTGCCGTGGCGCGCGCAGCAAGGTCGTCTGGACCCAGGTAGAAACTGGCTCGGCCATCACCTGGAAATATCCCAGTTGCGTGCTGCGCGGCGATGATTCGGTGGGCGAGTTCCACTCGGTCGCACTCACCCATCACGCCCAGCAGGCCGATACCGGCACCAAGATGGTGCACATCGGCAAGAACACCAAGTCCAAGATCATCTCCAAGGGCATCAGTGCCGGGCGTGGGCAAAACACCTATCGCGGCCTGGTGCGCGTGGGCAAGGGTGCCACCGGGGCGCGCAACCATACCCAGTGCGATTCACTCCTGATCGGCAAGAAGTGCGGCGCGCACACCTTCCCTTACATCGAAGTCAAAAACCCCACGGCCATCGTCGAGCACGAGGCCACCACTTCGAAGATTTCCGACGACCAGCTCTTCTATTGCCGCGCCCGTGGCATTGGTGAAGAAGACGCGGTGTCGATGATCGTCGATGGTTTTTGCAAACAGGTTTTCCGCGAGCTGCCGATGGAGTTTGCGGTGGAAGCCAAGAAACTTCTGGAAGTCACCCTCGTGGGGGCGGTGGGCTGAAGCCCGGAAATCGGGATTCGGGATTCGGGATTCGCAAGAGCCAAAGCAAAGCCCGCCTCTCCATCCGCCGCGAAACCCTGTACGCCTTCCAAATCCCCAATCCCTAAACCCCAATCTCGGCTCTTCAACCATGCTCAAAATAGAAAACCTGCACGCCGGCATCGCTGGCAAGGACATTCTCAAAGGTCTGGATCTGGTCGTGAGGCCGGGCGAGGTGCACGCCATCATGGGCCCGAATGGTGCCGGCAAGTCCACCCTTGGCAACGTGCTCGCCGGTCGCGATGGCTACGAGGTCACGGCAGGCGGGGTGCAGTTCGAGGGCAAGGCGCTGCTGGATCTGGAGCCGGAGGCGCGCGCCGCGGCTGGTCTGTTCCTCGCCTTCCAGTACCCGGTCGAAATTCCCGGGGTGAACAACACCTATTTCCTGCGTGCCGCCTTCAATGCCCAACGCAAGGCGCGCGGCGAGGCGGAACTGGACTCGATGCAGTTCATCAAGCTGGTGCGGCAGAAACTTGCGGTGTTGCACCTCAAGGACGAGCTGCTGCATCGTGGCGTGAATGAAGGGTTTTCCGGCGGCGAGAAAAAGCGCAACGAGATCTTCCAGTTGGCCGTGCTGGAGCCGAAGCTCGCCATCCTCGACGAGACCGACTCGGGTCTGGACATCGACGCGCTCAAGGCGGTCGCCGATGGTGTCAACGCGCTGCGTTCGCCCGAGCGCGCCTTCATCGTCATCACCCATTACCAACGCCTGCTCGACTACATCAAACCCGATTTCGTGCATGTGCTGGCCGAAGGTCGCATCGTGGAAAGTGGCGGACCGGAACTGGCGCAGGAACTGGAGGCGCACGGCTACGACTGGATCCGCCAGCGCATCGGGCCGGAGGCGGCCTGAGATGAGTGCCCTGCTCGAATCTCTCGCCAACGGCTTCGCACACCTGGAGCGACGTGCGGCCGGCGGGCTGGAAGACCTGCGGCGTGCAGCGCTTGAGCGCGCGCTGTCCGTCGGCCTGCCTGGAGCGCGTGCCGAGCGCTGGAAGTACACCTCGTTGCGCGCGCTCGAACGACGTAATTTCACCCCGGCTGCGCTGCCTGGAACGATTGCGTCCGGCGCGCTCGAACTGCCGCCCGCGCCGCGATTGGTGTTCGCCAATGGCCATCATGTCGCGGCACTTTCGGATCTGTCCGGGCTGACTGATGGTGTCGTGCTGGAGCCGCTGTCGCAGGCGCTGGAACGCTCGCAACCGTCGGAACTGGGATTTCTTGCGCGGCGTTTCGATGCCGATGACGAAGTGTTCGCCCGCCTCAACGCGGCGCTCGCGGTCGAGGGCATGCTCCTGCGCGTCGCGCCGGGCGTGCGCTGCGAGGCGCCGCTGCACGTCGTCTTCCTTGGCGTGGCCGATGGCGTCGATCGCAGTTGGGCGCTGCGCAACCTGGTCGAACTGGGCGATGGTGCCCGCGTCGCACTGGTCGAGCAGCATCGGTCCGTCAACGCACATGCCCATCTCGGCAACGTCCTGACCCAGGTGCAATTGGGCATCGGCGCCGCACTGGAGCACGCGCGTGTGCAGCAGGAAGCGTCGACGGCGACCTCGATCCTGCGCACCGATGCCGGCCTGGCCGAGGCCGCCAGCTATCGCCGTCTCGATCTCGAATTGGGCGCGGCGCTGGCGCGGCACGAACTCAATGTCGCCCTGCATGGCAAGGGCGCAAAACTGCATGCCAACGGCGTGCTTTTCGCGGATGGCAAGCGTCATCTGGACACGCGCCTGTCGATCGACCACATCGCCTGCGATACCTCGTGCGAGCTTGAATGGCGCGGTCTTGCGACCGGACAGGCACATGCCGTGTTCCACGGTGGCATCCTGATTCGCGCCGGCGCCGACGGTACCGATGCACGACTGTCGAACAAGAACCTGCTGTTGTCCGAACAGGCTGCGATCGATACCCAGCCGGTGCTGGAGATCCACGCCGACGAAGTGCAGGCCGCGCATGGCGCGACGGTCGGGAACCTCGATCCGCTGGCACTCTTCTACCTGCGTTCGCGCGGCATTCCGCAGGCACAGGCCCATGCACTGCTGACTGCTGCGTTCTGCCGCGAGGTGGTTGGTGTCTTCAGCGATGATCGCTTGCGCCAGGACAGCGCGGCGGCACTCGATCGGTACCTGGATACCCTGGCATGAGCATCACCCCCGATTGGGCCGCGTTGCGCGGCCGCTTCCCGCTGCTTGAGCGCCAGGTTCATGGCAAGCCGCTGATCTATTTCGACTCGGCCAATACCGCACAAAAACCCGATGTGGTGATCGCTGCCACCGAGGATTTTTATCGTCGCCACAATGCCAATGTCAGCCGTGCCGTGCATGCGCTCGGCACCGAAGCCACCGAGGCTTATGAAGCCACGCGCGGCAAGCTGGCACGTTTTCTCAAGGTGCGCCCGAACGAACTGGTGCTGTGCAGCGGTACCACCTTTGCGATCAACCTGGTGGCGTACTCCTGGGCACTGCCACGCCTGAAATCCGGCGATGTCATCCTGATCTCGCGCATGGAACACCATGCCAACCTCGTGCCTTGGCAACTGATCGCCCAGCGCACCGGGGCCACGATCAAAGTGGCCGAAATCAAGCCCGATGGCACACTCGATCTGGAAGCACTCGATGCCGCAATGACGGGCGAAGTGAAGCTTCTTGCCCTCACCCACACCTCCAACGTATTGGGTACGGTCAACCCGGTGCGCGAAATCTGCCGCAAGGCGCGCAGCCGTGGCATCGTCACCGTGGTGGATGGCTCGCAGGCCGTGCCGCATCGTGGCGTGGACATCGCCGCCATCGGCTGTGATTTTTATGCCGTAACCGGGCACAAGATGCTCGGCCCCACCGGCACCGGCGCACTGTGGGCACGGGCCGAACACCTGGATGCCATGCCACCTTTCATCGGTGGTGGCGAAATGATCAAGGAAGTCAGCTTCGAAGGCACGGTATTCAACGACCCACCGCACAAGTTCGAAGCCGGCACCCCCAACATCGCCGGATTTGTCGGCCTGGGTGCCGCCGTGGATTTTCTTGAATCCATCGGCATGGAAAACATCCATGCCCGTGAAAACGAATTGCGCGATCACCTCAGCGAAGAGCTGCGCAAGCTTGAAGGCCTGCGCATCTTCGGCGAAGCACCGGACAAGGCCGCCGTGCTGTCCTTTCTGATCGAAGGCACCCACGCCCATGATCTTGCCACCCTGCTGGATCTGGAAGGCGTCGCGGTGCGCTCCGGCCAGCACTGCGCCCACCCGTTGCTGCAATACTTTGGCATCAGCGGCACCCTGCGCGCCTCGCTGGCCTTCTACAACACCCACGAAGAAATCGAAGCCTTCATCGCAGCCTTGCACAAGGTGCGGAAGTTGTTGGGCTGAAGATTTCAGGCGAACGCACTGCGGCCGACGAAGGTGTCGAATGCGGGCGTGTGCCAACGTGGCAGCAGACATGTCGAATTCGATCAGCGAGCCTGATCGTGCGCCGGACACCCGACACCGCGACCACGATGCACGATTCTTCAAACTGCTCGGGCAGGTGATGCCGGACTGGGAGCAGCGCAAGCAGCGACTGGAGGCGGCGCTGCTGTGAGGGGTGGACTGCCTTGCCCCGTCAATGCCCGGCAGCGGCTCCGGCCGCTGCCTTGGGCGCAATTTCCGGAATCAACGGACGACCGCTAGCCTTGACACGCTCAAACTCCAGAAAATTGCGCTCACGCACCTGGGCAATCAATTCCTGGAAATCGGCACGCTCGCGGATCGGCTCCACGGCGGGGTCACCGGATGTGCCTAGACTGATCCAGTCAAGCAGACTCACCTCCTGATTCCATCCCCGTGCAATCGACTTGCGCAAGGCCGCAACGGCTTCATCGCCGCGCCCCAGCCACGCCAGGGAAGAAACCACGGCGTAGGTGCTTATTTCGGGAGCGACTCGATCAAAGGAAGGAAGAAATCTGTCCAGAATCGACTGGAATTCCTGCTGTGCTTCCCCCTTGTGCAATGCTCCGAACTTAAGCCCCCCGCTTGCAATATCAAGCGATTTCGGAGACAATAGCATCACTGTAACATATTGATAAACAAAGAGAATATGAACTCAGCTCCTCGATTCACACAGCCTGTTGTCTGAGTTCTCCAACGCCCTCCACGCACCTTCGCTCCTCGAACGCTGGCGGCTGTCTCCCACCGCTTTTTCGCGCCAACGCCTACTCACCGCGCCGCGCCTTCTG
>WBZR01000423.1_pt1 | contig 68784 bp, 50 predicted proteins | sample 5204231 | NCBI WGS metagenome assembly WBZR01 (sample SAMN12412403, study PRJNA552823) | activated sludge metagenome | isolation source: activated sludge from anammox sidestream of wastewater treatment plant... | place: USA: Virginia | collected 2017-08 | reverse complement strand
CACCGCTCGAGCTCGCGTTGCAGGTACCGCTCGATGCCGCGCCCGAGCTCTGGCAATTGGCCACCGGAACACTCGGGGACATCGATGATCTGCTCGAAGACCAGCCCGCTCGCCGATCAGCCTTCCGCGCTTTCGCTCGCGCCCGGCTCGCGCCGAAGTTCGCCGACCTGGGCTGGCAGGCCCGTGCCGACGACAGTGCCGCCACGCGCCAGTTGCGCACCGGCTTGATCGGCACACTCGGACGCTTCGACGATGCCGCCGTGCTGGCCGAGGCGCGGCGCCGCTTTGCGGCCTCGGCCAGCGATCCAGATGCGATGCCGGCGGAAATCCGTCGTGCCGTACTCGGCGTGGTGGCGCGTGGTGCCGACGCAGCGACCTGGAACACCCTCCACGCCATGGCGCAGGCGGAAACATCGGCCATGCTGCGCGACCAGTACTACGGCCTCCTGGCTTCGAGCGCCGACGTCACCTTGGCGCAACACGCGCTCGATCTCGCCCTGACTGAGGAACCCGGCGCCACCGGTGGCGCGTCGATGATTTCCTCGGTCGCCTGGCAACACCCCGAGCTGGCGCTGGACTTCGCCATCGCGCACCGCGAGCAGATCGACACGATGGTCGACTCGACCTCGCGTGCGCGCTTCTACCCGCGCCTCGGTGCCGGCTCTGCCAAGCCCGAAACCGCCGCGAAGATCCGCGCCTTCGCCGATGCCCACATCGCCCCGACCTCGCGGCGCGAGGCCGAGGCCGCGATTGCCGGGATCCAGACCCGGGCGAAACTGCGTGAACGTCGCCTGCCCGGCGTGGATGCGTGGCTGCGGGCACGGGGAATCTGAAACCCCGCGCAGCCAACTTTTCGGCTCGATCCCCAAAGCCCGACAGGCTCCTGGCAACCTCCGGCATCGCAACCAGGCCGACCCGCCGTTGCGACAGGGTCGGCCCGGCCCGTGGTGTGCCTCAGCCAGCGACTGCCGCCGGCTTCAGGCCGCGTTCGATCGCGTGCAGCAGACCACCACGACGGGTATAGACCCACCAGGTCAGGCCGATGCAGGTCAGGTAGAACACGAAGAAGGCCCACAACGCCATGTCGGCGCTGCCGGTCAGGGCGATCGAGCTGCCGTAGCTCTTGGGGATGAAGAAGCCGCCGTAGGCCGCGATCGCCGAGCTGAAGCCGATGATCGCGGCGCTTTCCTTCTCGGCCTGACGGGTGCGCTCCTCGCCCGAGAGCTGCGGCATCAGCTGGCCCATCTGCCCGCGCATGACAACCGGGATCATCTGGAAGGTCGAGGCATTGCCCACGCCGCTGACGAAGAACAGCCACAGGAACATGGCGAAGAAGCCGGCGAAGTTCTCGGCGTGGAGGAAATACAGCACCCCGACCACGCCCACCGCCATGCCGACAAAGACCCAGAAGGTGACCCGCCCGCCACCCCAGCGGTCGGAAATCCAGCCGGTGAACGAGCGACTGAGCGCGCCCACCAGCGGGCCGAGGAAGGCGAGCTTGAGCACCGGCACGTGCGGGAAGACGATCTTGGCCAGGAGCGGGAAGGCAGCCGAGTAGCCGATGAAGGAGCCGAAGGTGCCCAGGTACAGCCAGCACATGACCCAGGTCTGGCTGCGACGGAAGATGATCGACTGCTCGGCAAACGAGGCCTTGGCGCTGGCCAGGTCGTTCATCCCGAACCAGGCCGCGAAGGCGGAGATGGCGATGAAGGGCACCCAGATGAAGCCGGCATTCTGCAGCCACAGCGGCTGGTGGTCGGCGACGCCATCGCTGCTCATCAGCGGATCGCCGCCCATCGCGCCGAACACGCCCAGGGTGATCACCAGCGGCACGACGAACTGCACCGCGCTCACGCCGAGGTTGCCGAGGCCGGCGTTGAGCGCGAGCGCATGACCCTTCTCGGCCTTGGGGAAGAAGAAGGAAATGTTCGACATCGAGGAGGCGAAGTTGCCGCCGCCGAAACCGCACAAGAGCGCCAGCACCAGCAAGATCCAGTACGGCGTGTCCGGATTCTGCACGGCAAAGCCGATGCCCAGCGCGGGAATCATCAGCGACCAGGTCGCCAGCGTCGTCCACAGGCGCCCGCCGAAGATCGGCACGACAAAGGAATAGAAGATGCGCAAGGTCGCGCCGGAAAGCGCCGGCAACGCCGCAAGCCAAAACAACTGGTCGGTCGAAAGCTGGAAGCCGACCGCCGGCAACTTGGCAATGACCACCGACCAGACCATCCAGATCGCGAATGACAAGAGCAAGGATGGAATCGACAGCCACAGGTTGCGTTTGGCGATGCGCTTGCCGGTGTCCTGCCAGAACCCGCGGTCCTCGGGTCGCCAGTCTTCGAGCAGGTGACTGCCGAGCACGCCCTCGTGCTCGGGCGTGTGGATCGGCTGCATTTCCGGCAGTTCCGGCAGCTTGCGCAGCTCCTTCTCGGCCACGCCGCGCTCCATCGCGCGGATCGAGAAGTGCATCCAGACGAGTGACACCAGCACCACCACGAACAGCAGCGCGAAACAGCTCTGCCAGATGCCGACCAGATCGTTCATCGCGCCGAAGGCGATTGGCAGGAGGAAACCACCGAGGCCACCGACCAGGCCGACGATGCCGCCGACCGCGCCGACGTGACCGGGGTAGTACACCGGGATGTGCTTGTAGACCGCGGCCTTGCCCAGGCTCATGAAGAAGCCGAGCACGAACACCAGCACGATGAAGCCCTTGAGGCCGGTCTCGATGTGGAATTGCACCGGACCGCGGATGCCCTGGACGATGTAGTCGGTCGGAGGGTAGGTGAGCAGGAAGCAGCAGGCGATCGCGACGCTGAAGGTCCAGTACATCACCCGGCGCGCGCCGTACTTGTCCGACAGCACGCCGCCATAGATGCGGAACAGGCTGCCCGGGATGGAGTACGCCGCCGCCAGCATGCCGGCGGTGCGGATGTCGACCTTGTAGACCCCGATCAGGTAGCTCGGCAACCACAGCGAGAGCGCGACGAAACCACCGAAGACGAAGAAGTAGTACAGCGAGAAGCGCCAGACCTGAATGTTCTTGAGCGGTTCGAGCATGCTTGCCAGTGATGCCGGCTTGACCCCCGAACGGCGGCGCTCCTCCATTTCCGGATCATCGCTGGTGCCGAACCAGAACAGGATCGCCATCACCGCCAGGCCGATCGCCCAGTAGTGCGCGACCGCCTTCCAGCCGAAGGCGACCATCACCATCGGCGCGAAGAACTTGGTCACCGCGGCACCGACGTTGCCGGCACCGAAGATCCCGAGCGCACGGCCCTGGCGGTTGGCCGGGAACCAGCGCGAGACGTAGGCGACGCCGACCGAAAACGCGCCACCGGCGATGCCCACACCCATTGCCGCGATCAGGAAGGTGGCGTAGGAATCGGCCCAGACCAGCATCCAGGTGGCGCCGGCGGCGGCCAGCATCACCAAGGTCTGGACCAGGCGACCGCCATACTGGTCGGCCCAGATGCCCAGGATCAGGCGAATCAGGCTGCCGGTCAGGATCGGCATGCCGATCAACAGGCCGAACTGGGTTTCAGACAGTCCGAGATCCTGCTTGATCTGGATGCCGATGATGGAAAAAATCGTCCAGACTGCGAAGCAGATCGTGAACGCGGCCGTGGACATCCACAGTGCCCGCGATTGGCGGCCACCGAGTTCGGGGGACAGGTCCTGCATGGTGAACCTCGTGGTTGTTGAATTCCTTCAGCCAGGCATGCGTCGACTGCCGAGTCAGGCCGCCGTCGCTTCGATGGCGTCCAGTCCGCGCACGTCGTGCTGGTGCTGGAGATTTTTCAGATACAGCTGCACCGCCTGCTGACGCAGTTGCAGCTCCAGGTAATCGGAAATGCGCTGCCGCACGTCCTCGAAGCCGAGGGCCTCACCGGCTGCCTTCTCGTCCACGCTCACGACGTGGTAGCCCCAGCGCGACTCCACCGGAAAGGCCGCGATGCCCTCGCGCAGACGGAAGACCTGGCGGTCGAATTCGGCCGTGGTCTGACCCGGTTCCAGCCAGCCCAGCTCGCCGCCCTCGCTCTTCGAGGGACAATCGGAATGACGCAGGGCAAAATCGGTGAACAGGTGCGGCTGCGACTTCAGTTCGGTGATGAGCTGCTCGCCCTGGCTGCGCGCCTTGAGCCGACCCTGAACGTCCTCGGGTGCTGCCGCCAGCAGGATGTGGCGCAGGCGGATGCGATCGGGTGCATGGAAGCGTTCGGGGTTCTGGGTGTAGTAGCGCCGGCAATCCTCCTCGTCGGGCACGCGGTGCTCCACTTCCCGCTCCAGCAGCACGCGGATGCAGGCTTCCTCCAGCGCTTCGCCGGGATGCGGCTGCACCTGCGCCTCCAGATCGAGGCGCGCGATTTCCCGCCGCAGCAGTTCGCGCACCACCAGCGCCCGCGCGGCAGCGGCACGGGCCTGCTCGGGCTTGAGCGCGAGGTGATGCTGCATCTCGCGCGCGATCTCGGCCTCGCTGATTGCGGTTTCACCCACGAACAGATAGCTCGGTGCCGCCTGCCCGAGCGAGCGTGGACCTTCCTCGGCATGATCGTGATGATCCTGCCGTGCATCGTCCGCGATCGAGGCATTGGAATCGATCAGCTTGATCGAGAGCGTGCGTGGAGCCGATGCCATGGATCAGTTCCTCGGGCCGTAACGCAGCGCCGGCTGGCGCCGCCGCACGACCTGGTACGGCCGCCACAGGTAGCCGAGCGGAATGCTCCAGATGTGCACCAGGCGGGTGAAGGGCGTGACCAGGAACAAGGTCATGCCGAGGATGATGTGCGCCTTGTAGACCCAGTGCACGTCGGCGATGGTGATGCCATCGACGTTGATGTCACCGATGCTGCGGAAGGTGGCGAGGCGCTGCGCCCACTCGGCCAGCACCTGCATCACGCTGCCATCGAGGTGATGGGTGGACTGCACGATGGTGGAAAGACCGAGCAGCAGTTGCGCCAGCAACAGCATCAGCAGCAGCACGTTGCGCCAATTGTCGGTGGCGCGGATGCGCGGGTTGAAGAGATGCCGCCAGATCAGGATCAGCATCCCGACCAGGCACATCAGCCCGAATGCGCCACCCACGACCATCGCGAGGATCTGCTTCTGCTCGGCACTGACGAAAAGCGAATAGACCGAATGCGGGGTGAGCAAGCCGACGATGTGGCCGCCCAGGACGACGAGGATGCCGACGTGGAAGAGATTGCTGCCCAGGCGCATGCCCTTGCTCGACAGGAGCTGGCTGGAGCCGCTGCGCCAGGTGTACATCGAGTGGTCGAAGCGCACGAGGCAACCGACGAAGAACACCGCCATCGCGATGTAGGGGTAGATCTGGAATGCGAACACATCGAAGTAGCTCATGACTGCACCTGCGGGCTGGCGGCGGATGGCATGGGGGCACGGGAAATCGGGCGGGATGGCGGCGTGCAGTCCTCGGAGGGCGCTTCGGCGCCAAAGCGCACGGCTTCTTCCTCCCAGAGCTGGTCCATCATTTCGACGGTGTCGTCGCGCGGCTCCTGACTGGCGCGCTGGCGCAGGTTGGCCAGATCGAGCTTGCCGGTCGCGGTTTCGACCAAAAGTTCCAGCAACAGGGCGTGCGGACTGCCGCGTTCACCGGCACGGGCGGCGAGCAGGCCGATGATGTGGCTGACGTGTTGCAACCAGTCACGGGCTTCTTCGGCCGGACGCTGGCTCAGGTATTCGAGCAGCAGCGGCAGATAATCCGGCAGTTCCTTGGCGGCGAGTTCGAAACCGTTCTTGCGGTAGGCCTCGATCAGATCGACCATCGCCTGGCCGCGGTCACGCGATTCGCCATGGATGTGCTCGAACAGCAGGAGACTCATCGCGCGGCCGCGATCGAACGTCTCCAGCCAGCGCGCCTGCACCTCGAGTGGATCACCGGCGAGCAGCTCGCGCACGAAGTTCTTGAGATCGGCGCGGCGTGCCCGCGGCAGCGCCGGATCGTCGGCCGCAGCGAGCAGCTCCTCGCCATGCTGCCAGAGCGCGTCCTGCGGGTAGTCGAGCAGCACGCCGATCAGCTTGAGCAGGCTCATTCGGCCACCTCGAATTTTTCCTGCCGGTTCGGGTGCACCGAATAGCGCGCGGTCTTGCGCTGGGTGAAGAGATCCGCCGGCGAATCGCCGCTGCAACCATTGCCCCAGGTGAAGCCGCAGCCGCCGCGTTCACCAAAGGCGTCGTTGGCATACTCGCGGTGTGCGGTCGGGATGACGAAGCGATCCTCGTAGTTGGCGATCGCCAGGTAGCGGTACATGTCCTCGGCCTGCGCGACCGTCAATCCGGCCTGCTCCAGCACCTTGGTGTCCTCGATGCCATCGACGTTGCGGGCACGACGCCAGGCGCGCATCGCCAGCATGCGTTCGAGCGCCCGCACCACCGGCGCCTCGTCACCGGCGGTGAGCATGTTGGCGAGATAGCGCACCGGGATGCGCAGGGAGTTCACGTCCGGCAGCTCGCCGTTCATGCCGACCCGGCCACGCTCGGCCGCGGACTGGATCGGCGACAGCGGCGGCACGTACCAGACCATCGGCAGGGTGCGGTATTCCGGATGCAGCGGCAGCGCCAGCTTCCAGTCGATCGCGAGCTTGTAGGTCGGCGACTTCTGCGCTGCTTCCAGCCAGTTGTCGGGAATGCCTTCCTTGCGCGCGGCCTCGATCACCTTCGGGTCGAAGGGATCGAGGAAAATGTCGAGGTGGGCTTGGTAGAGGTCCTTCTCGGCCGGTACCGAGGCCGCTTCCTGGATGCGGTCGGCGTCATACAGCAGCACGCCGAGGTAGCGGATGCGGCCCACACAGGTCTCCGAGCACACGGTCGGCTCACCCATCTCGATGCGCGGGTAGCAGAAGATGCACTTCTCGGATTTGCCCGACTTCCAGTTGTAGTAGATCTTCTTGTACGGGCAGGCCGACACGCACATGCGCCAGCCGCGGCACTTGTCCTGGTCGATCAGGACGATGCCGTCCTCCTCGCGCTTGTAGATCGCGCCACTCGGGCAGGCCGAGACGCAGGCCGGATTGAGGCAGTGCTCGCACAGGCGCGGCAGGTACATCATGAAGGTCTTTTCGAAGGCGCCGTAGATTTCCTTCTGCACGCCATCGAAGTTCTTGTCCTTGCTGCGCTTGGCGAACTCGGTGCCGAGGATTTCCTCCCAGTTCGGCCCCCAGTGGATCTTCTGCATGCGCTCGCCGGAAATCAGCGAACGCGGACGCGCGGTCGGCTGGTGCTTGCTGTCGGGCGCCTCGTGCAGGTGCTGGTAGTCGAAATCGAAGGGCTCGTAGTAGTCGTCGATCTGCGGCAGGTCGGGGTTGGCGAAGATCTTGGACAGCAGCCGCCAGCGTCCGCCCGCCCTGGGCACCAGCTTGCCGGATGCGGTCCGCACCCAGCCGCCGTTCCACTTGTCCTGGTTCTCCCATTCCTTGGGATAACCGATGCCGGGCTTGGTCTCGACGTTGTTGAACCAGGCGTACTCGACGCCCTCGCGGCTGGTCCAGACGTTCTTGCAGGTGATCGAGCAGGTGTGGCAGCCGATGCACTTGTCCAGATTGAGGACCATTGCGATCTGGGCACGGACTTTCATGGTTGGCCTCCGAAATTCGTGATTGGAGAGTGGGGATTTGCAACAGCGGGCGCGAGGTCAGGCATTGCTCTTCTCCAATCCCGAATCCCGAATTCCCAATCCCGGCTCTTCGCCATCGAGCCAATCGACCTTGTCCATCTTGCGCACCACCACGAATTCGTCGCGGTTGGTGCCGACCGTGCCGTAGTAGTTGAAGCCGTACGAGTACTGGGCATAGCCGCCGATCATGTGGGTGGGCTTGAGCACCACGCGGGTGACCGAGTTGTGGATGCCGCCACGAGTGCCGGTGACTTCCGATCCGGGCGTGTTGATGATGCGTTCCTGGGCGTGGTACATCATCGCCATGCCGGGCTTGACGCGCTGGCTGACCACCGCGCGCGCGGCGATGGCGCCATTGACGTTGAACAGCTCGATCCAGTCGTTGTCCTCGATCCCGGCCGCGCGCGCGTCGTCCTCGGACAGCCACACGATCGGGCCGCCGCGCGAGAGCGTCTGCATGATGAGGTTGTCGGAGTAGGTGCTGTGGATGCCCCACTTCTGGTGCGGGGTGATCCAGTTGAGCACGATCTCCTTGTGGCCGTTCGGCTTGCTGCCGAGGATCGGAGCGATGGTCTTGGTGTCGACCGGCGGGCGGTACTGCATGAAGCCTTCGCCGAAGGCCAGCATCCACTCGTGATCCTGGTAGAACTGCTGGCGACCGGTGAGGGTGCGCCAGGGAATCATCTCGTGCACGTTGGTGTAGCCGGCGTTGTAGCTGACGTGCTCGTCCTCCAGCCCCGACCAGATCGGCGAGGAGATGATCTTGCGTGGCTGTGCCTGGATGTCGCGGAAGCGGATCGCCTCGTGCTCCTTGCCCACGGCCAGGTGGGTGTGGTCGCGCCCGGTGGCCTGGCCGAGCGCGGCCCAGGCCTTGACCGCGACGTGGCCGTTGGTCTCCGGCGCGAGGTGCATGACGACTTCGGCCGCATCGATCGCGGTCTCGATGCGTGGCCGGTCCTTGCTGACGCCTTCCTCGCGCACGCGATGGTTGAGATCGCCGAGAAATTTCACCTCGTCCCTGGTATCCCAATGGATGCCCTTGCCGCCATTGCCGAGTTTGTCCAGAAGCGGCCCGAGCGAGGTGAACTTCTTGTGGATGTCGCGGTAGTCGCGCTCGACCACGACCATTGCCGGGGCGGTCCTGCCGGGGATGAGCTCGCACTCGCCCTTCTTCCAGTCGGTCACGCCGAGCGGCATCGACAACTCGTTCGGGGTGTCGTGCAGGGTCGGCACCAGTACCAGATCCTTGACCACTTCGAGCACGCCCGGGGCCAGCTCGCTCACACTGCGGGCGATGCCCTTGAAGATCTCCCAGTCGCTGCGCGCCTCCCAGGCCGGATCCACCGCGCGCGAGAGCGGGTGGATGAACGGGTGCATGTCGGAGGTGTTGAGGTCGTCCTTCTCGTACCAGGTCGCGGTCGGCAGCACGACATCGGAATACAGCGCCGTGGTGCACATGCGGAAGTCGAGCGTGACCAAGAGGTCGAGCTTGCCCTCCGGCGCCTCGTCACGCCACTTCACTTCCTCGGGCTTGACCGCACCGCGCTCGCCCAGATCCTTGCCCTGCACGCCGTGACGGGTGCCAAGGAAGTGCCGCAGCATGTATTCGTGGCCCTTGCCGGAGGAACCGAGCAGGTTGGAGCGCCAGATGAACAGGTTGCGAGGGAAATTTTGCGGGGCGTCGGGGTCGGCGTAGGCGAAGTCGAGCTGGCCCGACTTGAGTTGGGCCACGGCGTAATCGACCGGGGCGATGCCGGCCTTCTCGGCCTCGCGCACCAGCTCGATCGGATTGCGGTCGAGCTGTGGCGCGCTCGGCAGCCAGCCCATGCGGATCGCGCGCAGGTTCAGGTCGGCCATGCTGCCGCTGTACCTGGAGGGGTCGGCGAGTGGCGAGAGGATCTCCTTGACGTCGAGCTTCTCGTAGCGCCACTGGTCGGAGTTGAAATAGAAGAACGAGGTGCCGTTCATCTGCCGCGGCGGCCGGCTCCAGTCGAGCCCGAAGGCGAGCGGCAGCCAGCCGGTCTGCGGCCGCAGCTTCTCCTGGCCGACGTAGTGCGCCCAGCCACCGCCGGTCTGGCCGACACACCCGCACATCATCAGCATGTTGATGAGGCCGCGGTAGTTCATGTCGTTGTGGTACCAGTGGTTCATCGCGGCACCGACGATGATCATGCTGCGACCGCGGGTCTTGTCGGCGGTGCGGGCGAACTCGCGCGCGATCTCGATCACGTCGAGCCGTGGCACGCCGGTGATCTTCTCCTGCCAGGCGGGCGTACCGGGCACGTTGTCGTCGTAACTCCTTGCGACGTTGCCGCCACCCAAGCCGCGGTCGATGCCGTACTGCGCCAGCAAGAGGTCATAGACCGTCGCGACCGCACACGAGCTGCCATCGGCCAGTTGCAGGCGCTTGACCGGAATGTTGCGCTCCAGCACCTCGTCGAACTTCGCCGCCGTCCACTTCTCGTGCTCGATGCCGCCGAAGTAGGGGAAGCTCGCCGCCTCGATGCCGTCGTTGCCGGACTTGAAGCTGAGTACGAGGCGCGTGGCCTGGCCGGCACTGTTCTTCTCCTCGATGTTCCACTTGCCCTTCTCGCCCCAGCGGAAGCCGACCGAACCGTTCGGCACGGTGAGCTGGCCACTGGTTTCGTCGAAGGCCAGGGTCTTCCATTCGGGATTGTTGGCCTCGCCCAGACCACCGAGGTCGGAGGCGCGCAGGAAGCGGCCCGGAACCAGCCGGCCATCGGCGCGTTTTTCCAGCATCACCAGCAGCGGCATGTCGGTGTACTGGCGGCAGTAGTCGGTGAAGTACTGTGACGGCGCGTCGACGTGGAACTCGCGCAGGATCACGTGTCCCATCGCGAATGCCAGCGCCGCGTCGGTGCCCTGCTTGGGATGCAGCCAGTGATCGGTGAGCTTGGCGACTTCGGAATAGTCGGGTGTCACCGCGACGGTCTTGGTGCCGTTGTAGCGCGCCTCGGTGAAAAAGTGCGCATCGGGCGTGCGCGTCTGCGGCACGTTCGAGCCCCAGGCGATGATGTAGCGGCTGTTGTACCAGTCGGCCGATTCGGGCACGTCGGTCTGCTCGCCCCAGACCTGCGGACTGGAAGGCGGCAGGTCGCAGTACCAGTCGTAGAAGGACAGGCAGGCACCGCCCATCAGCGAGAGATAACGTGCGCCGGAAGCGTAGGACACCATCGACATCGCCGGGATCGGCGAGAAGCCGATCAGGCGATCCGGACCGTATTTCCTCGCGGTGTACAGGTTGGAGGCGGCGATGAGCTCGTTGGCCTCATCCCAGTGCACCCGCGCGAAACCGCCCATGCCACGGCGCGACTTGTAGGCCTTGGCCTTGGCCGGATCCTCGACGATGCTGGCCCAGGCGTCGACCGGAGTCTTGCTCTTGCGTGCCTCGCGCCACATGCGCAAGAGCGCACCGCGTATCAGCGGGTACTTCAGGCGATTGGCGCTGTAGAGATACCAGGAGTAACTCGCCCCGCGCGGACAGCCGCGTGGCTCGTGGTTGGGCAGATCGGGACGGGTGCGCGGGTAATCGGTCTGCTGGGTCTCCCAGGTGACCAGGCCGTTCTTGACGTAGATCTTCCAACTACACGAGCCGGTGCAGTTCACGCCGTGGGTCGAGCGCACGATCTTGTCGTACTGCCAGCGCGCACGGTAGGTGTTCTCCCATTCGCGGCTCTCGGTCTTGGTGAGGCCATGACCGTCGGCAAAGGTCTCGGAATTGCGCTTGAAGAACTGCAGGCGATCGAGGAAATAACTCATGAAAACCTCTCCGGAGAAAATTGGGCCGGCCCGCGTGGCGCCGGATCGGCATGGCCACACGCGGCGTGATCGGAACGGGAGAAGGCGGGCGGCGCGAAGCCGGAGCCGGAAGGCGGGCGGGCGGAGCGGGGCGCGGTCATGCTGTCCCATCCGTGCGAGCGGATGAGCCGAGCCCTCGTGTGCGGGCCATGCAGCGGATTGACCATGGAACCGTCCTTGCAGCCATGGCACTGCGGCGAAGGCACGATCAGACGTCGTCGCGGATGATTCGCAACACGCTCGTCCCCGGGCAGTGCAGGGGCATGAGCTTAGGCGCTTGCCCGAACGCGCTTTTGATGCCGATCAAATTCGCCTGGTCGAAACGGCCTGCCATTCCCCGGGTGTGTTGCAGTTCACCAGTTTCCCGGCCATGCCGGGCGCGAGCGGCAGCCAGATGCCTTGCATCGCCGCATGCAAGGCGCGCAGCGAGCGCTCCCGGCGCGCGCGTTCGGGAATCGTTCGCAACCACTCGCGCACACGCGCGTCCAGACGCAAGCGCAGGGGCAACACATGCCCCTCCCAGGCCACGCAATCTGCCGGCGTCGCAACCAGCGCGGAGAGCAGTTCCGGCCCGAGCAGGGGCATGTCGACCGGCACCAGCAGCAGCACGCCATCGGGCAATGCCGCAGCGACGCTGGCCAGACCGCCCAGTGGACCGAAATCGGCGATGCGGTCGGGAATCGCCTCGGCGGCCAAGGCCTGGCTGCCGCTGACCACCAGATGTGCGGCCCCGGCGGCCTGCAGCAGTGAACGCATGTGATCCAGCAGCGGACGCCCCTGCCAATCGAGTCGGGCCTTGTCCCGGCCCATGCGGGTCGAGCGTCCGCCCGCCAGCAGCACGCCGGTCCAATTCAGGGTATCGGGATGATCCATGTCGTCCTCGGGTTTGCCGACCTCACTGTAGCGGCAGGTCATGACGTGGAAACCTGTCTCGGTCGGTGCGATATCTGCCCGGACACGGGCCCGGCTCTCTCCGCGCTGCGTGTTTCGGCGCGGCCGAACCTCGGTGTTGGGCGTTGCCTGGAGACATCGGTTTCCGGCATGCCTTGCCACGGCATCCGAAAGGGTCACGGATTCGGGTTTGTGGCGGCAAGCGTCGCGTTGGCCAGGTCGAGGGCCTCGGGAAAACCGGCGCGGGTACCAAGCAGGCTCGGATGACGGAGCAGGCCCATGTTGTCGAGCAGCCGCTTCGGCTGGGCCTGCAGGCCGGAGAAGATTACCCGGATGCCGCGACGCTGGCAGCGTCCGAGCAGGCCGCGCAGGGCGGCTTCGCCGGAGGCGTCGATGATCGGCACTTCGCGCATGCGCAGGATGAAGATGCGGGTGTTGCGCGGCAATTGATTGAGCACGTCATCGAGGCGATTGACCGCGGCAAAGAACAACGGTCCGGAAACGCGGCAGGCTTCCACGCCCGGCGGCAGCGATTCGCGCTGCACGAAGCCGGCGCGCTCGGTCTCGTCGCCCTCGCTGCGATCCACCGCATCGGTCCGTTCGGGCGCGATTTCCACCGCCACGCTCATGCGCTGCATGAAGACGAAGGCGGCCAGCACGACGCCGGCTTCGATCGCCACGGTGAGGTCGAACACCACGGTCAGCACGAAGGTGATGACGAGCACGGTGCGGTCGCCTCGCGAGGCGCTGAGCAGGTGGCGGAAGCGCTCGGTCTCGCTCATGTTCCAGGCCACGATCAGGAGCACGGCCGCGAGCGCCGGCAAGGGCACGTAGGCCATCAATCGCGCCCCGACCAACATGAAGACCAGCAGGAACAGCGCGTGCATCATCCCGGCCACGGGCGAACGCGCGCCGGCGCGGATGCTGGTTGCGGTGCGGGCGATCGCGCCGGTCGCGGGCAGGCCACCGATCAAGGCGGAACCGACGTTGGCGACGCCCTGGGCCACCAGTTCGGCATTGGAGCGATGCCGGCCATCGGTCATGCCATCGGCGACCACGGCGGACAGCAGCGATTCGACCCCGGCCAGGAAGGCGATGGTGAAGGCCGAGGGCAGCAGCATGCCGATGCTGGCGAAGCTGATGTGGGGGAGCTGGATGGCCGGAAGCGTGCTCGGCAATTGGCCGAAGGTGGAGCCGATCGTCGCCACCGGCAACACCAGGCCGGCCAATGCGCCGACGATCACGACGATCAGCAACACCGGCCAGTTCGGCCGCCAGCGCTTGATCAACAGCAGCAAGGCCAGACAACCCAGGGTCATCCCGAGTGCGGCGATGTTGAGGCTGTCGAGGTGGCTGAAATAGGTGTGCAGGCGAGCGAAGAACTCGCCCGGCACCTTGTCGATCGACAAGCCCAGGGCGTCCTTGATCTGGCTGACGAAGATCGTCACCGCGATGCCGGCGGTGAAGCCGGTGACCACCGGTTGCGGCATGAACTTCATCAGGTTGCCAAGCCGCAGCAGGCCGGCGAGCACGAGCATGAGACCGGCCAGCAGGGTGGCGAGCAGGAGACCGTCGTAGCCGAATTTCTCGATGACGTTGAACACCACCGGGATGAAGGCCGCGGTCGGTCCGCCGACCTGGACCTTCGAGCCGCCCAGCGCGGAGATCAGAAAGCCGGCGACGATGGCGGTGTGCAGACCCTTGTCGGGCGTGGTGCCCGAGGCGATGGCCAGCGCCATGGCGAGCGGCAGCGCGACGACGGCAACGGTGAGTCCGGCGATCGCGTCGGCGCGGAAGTCATTGAAGCCATAGCCGTGACGCAATACCGAGACGAGCTTGGGCTCGAAGGTGCGTCCCGGCAGCGGGGTCGCGGGATTCATGCAAGGATTCCCGAAAGGGTTGGATCAACGTGGTGACGCAGTGATGTCGGGCAGTCCGGTGGTCAGCCACCAGCGCTTGGCGGCCTCGTCCCAGCGCCAGGCCTGGTAATCTTCGAGGGTCCGTTCGACCTGGGTGTGACGGTTGACGAGGCGGATTTCCACCCGTTGCACGAGTTCGCTGTCCGAAAGCAGTTGACTGCCCTTGACCTGGTAGCCGGTGATTTCGACCTGGGCGAAGCGCTCGCGTTCCAGCGCGGTCATCGGGTGCTGGCGGGCGTACTCGGGATCGACCATCGACCAGGCATCGTCGATGTGGCCCCAGCGGATCGCGCCGGCATAGGCATACAGCGCGCTGTCGCGCAGGTTGGCCTGCGAACCGACGCCACCGCATGCCGCCAGCAGGGCGGCCAGCAGCGAGGCAATCAGGAGGCGCAAGGAAATGGAGCGGATGGACATGGAGGTGTGCCCGTGAGTCGAGTCATGCGCGTGCGAAACGGCGTGTCAGCCAGTCGCCCAGAGCGGCGATTTCCGCGCCGCAGACGGCATGTTGCATCGGATAAGTGTGCCATGCCAATGGTTGTCCGGCCTGTTGCAGAACATCACGGCTGGCCTGCGCGAGGTCCACGTCGATCACCGGGTCGTGCTGGCCGTGGGCCATGAAGATCGGCGTCGCCGCATTCGCGTGGCTGGCTTCGGCAGGGAGCTTTTCCGCCAGCGGCAGGTAGGTCGAGAGCGCGATGATGCCGGCCAGGCGGCGGGCGTGGCGCAGGCCGGCATTGAGCACGATCGCGCCGCCCTGGGAGAACCCGGCGAGGAAGATGTGTCCGGCCTCGATGCCGCGTGCGTGTTCGCGTGCAAGCAACTGTTCGACCCGGGCGATGGAGGCGCGGATGCCGGCTTCGTCCTGCGCCGTTCCCGGCCCGAAGCCGAGGATGTCGTACCACGAGCGCATCCGCATGCCGCCATTGATCGTCACCGGCTGGATCGGCGCGTGCGGAAACACGAAACGGATCGCGGGCCAGTCCGGGCGTACCAGTTCGGGCACGATCGGCTCGAAATCATGGCCATCGGCACCCAGTCCGTGCAGCCAGATCACCGCCCACTGCGGGGCGTGGCCGGTCTGGACTTCGACACCATCGAAGGGGAAATCTGCTGGATTCATGGATACGCTCGGCCATCACGGCACGGAAGGATCATCCAGTATCGCAGCATTGCCGTCGCTGCCGGACACTTCACGCCGGGAAGGCGCGCTCGATCAGGCGTTGCAGCGGTGCCGTCGGCGACAAGGTACCGAAACACTGCTGGCGCTCGTCGCCCAGACGCGAGGCGATGAAGGTGTCGGCCACGTCGAGATTGCCGGTGCGCAGCAACTGCACCGCCTGCAGGCACAGCGCGATGCGCTCGATCGCCCGGCGCGCGTGCGCCTGCAGCGCATCGGCGTCGGCGATGAGGCGCTCGATCCGTCCGATCTCGCGATCCAGCAGCGTGCTTTCCCCGCTGACGAGGCGGAACTCGGCAAACAGCGCCTCGCGCGTGGCCGGGTCGCGTTGCAGGGCGCGCAGCATGTCCAGGCATTGGATGTTGCCACTGCCCTCCCAGATCGAGTTGACCGGCGCCTGGCGATACAGCCGCGGCAGGATCGATTCCTCGATGTAGCCAGGGCCGCCCAGACATTCCTGCGCCTCGTTCACCATCGGCGGACAGCGCTTGCAGACCTGGTACTTGCCGATCGCGGTGGCGATGCGGGCGAAGGCGGCTTCCTGGCGATCGTGGCCGGCGGCATCGAGCGCACGCGCCACGCGCAATGCGAGCACCAGCGCGGCCTCGGATTCGAGCGCGAGGTCGGCGAGCACGTTGCGCATCAGTGGCTGGTCGATCAGGAGCGCACCAAAGGCACGACGCTGGCGGCAATGGTGGATCGCCTGCACCAGCGCCTGGCGCATGATGCCGGCCGAGCCGACCATGCAGTCCTGTCGGGTCAGGGCGACCATTTCGAGGATGTTGGCCACGCCCCGGCCCTCGTCGCCGACCAGCCAGCCGAGCGCGCCGGTGAACTCGACCTCGGAGCTGGCATTGCTGCGGTCGCCAAGCTTGCCCTTGAGGCGCTGGATGCGCAGGCCGTTGCGGCTGCCATCGGGCAGGAAGCGCGGCATGAGGAAGCAGGACAATCCGTCCTTCGCCTGCGCCAGCACCAGGAAGGCATCACTCATCGGTGCGGAAAAGAAGAACTTGTGTCCGATCAGCTCGTAGGCCTCGCCCGGCCCGGCGCAGGCGATGGGCGTGGCGCGCGTGGTGTTGCTGCGCACATCCGAGCCGCCCTGTTTTTCGGTCATGCCCATGCCGATGGTGTTGCCGGTCTTCTGCCAGGCCGGAATCGCACGCCCGTCGTACTGCGGCGCGATGATGCGCGGCTCCCACTCGCGTGCCAGCGAGGGCTGATGGCGCAGCGCCGGCACCACCGCGTGGGTCATGGTCAGCGGACAGTTGTGGCCCTGCTCGGGCTGCATGTGCAGGTAGGCGAGAGCATTGCGCGCCACCACGGCGCCGGGACGATCGGGGTGGCGATGGTCGAAGTTGGGGATGCCGTGTTCGATCCCCAGCGCCATCAGGCGATGGTAGGCGGGATGGAAATCGACCTGGTCGATGCGCACGCCACGGCTGTCGAAGGGACGGAAGGTCGGCGGATTCTCGTTGGCGAGAAAACCCAGTTCGAGCATTTCGCCACCGACCCGCGGTCCGAGCGCGGCAAGCTCGCTGCGCGCCCAGCCGCCGCCCTCGCGTTCCAGTGCGTCCTGCAGGGCCGGATCGGTGGCGAAGGCGTCATAGCCCAGCAGCGGCTCGGGCTGGTTCTCCACCACGTGGGTGCGGAACGGGTCGGCAAGCGGCATGGCGGCTCCTTGGCTCTCGACAGGCGGCGAGGGCGATTGTTGTACGGATCGTCCCGTGGCGTCGAGCCAATGGCTCAGCTGGTGATGCCGAGGCGCTGCATCCGCCGTTCGAGCCGTGCGACCGCATCACGCAGATCATCGACGTCCTCGTGGAAGGCTTCGAGCTCGGCCTTGGCGACCACGTCGCGGCTTTCCTCGGTCAGATATTCGGCACCATCGCGCGCCAACGCCTTGCCGGCTGCCCTGGCGTGTTCCAGCCCCTGCTTCAGGCCGCGCGCCAGTTGCACCCCGAGGATGTCGCCGAAGGCCGCGGTGAACAGGCCTTCGATGTCGGGATCGTAGCGCTGCAGCAGGCGTTGCAGCAGGCGCGCCAGTTCGGCATCGCCGCTGATGCGCATGCGCCCGACCGTGGCCACGCCCTCGCGTCCCGGCAGGAGCTGGGCAAAGAGCGCGCCGAGCGAGGTGCGCAGGCTGAGGTCGCTCTCGGGACCGTCCGGCACCGGACCGATCTCGAAGCGGCCGGAAACCAAGCTTGCGGCAAATGCGAGCGGCGGTGCCGTGAGGTGAAAATCGAGCCGGCGCCCCTCCAGCGGACGCAACTTGGCCGGCAATTCCGGATCGAGCGCGACCGCGCGATTCAGCACCGTGCCGAGCAGGCGACCGAGCGTGCTCTTGAGCAGCGAGGGCAGGGCAACGGGGGTGGCATCTTGCATCATGGGATTCGATTCCGCGACATGACGCATGAGTGTATTGCGCCCAAGCCCGTGCCGGCAGTCCGGAATCGCCTCAGGCGCGATGTCGCTCGCGCCACCACGTCCCGAGCTGGCGCAGACCTTCGAGGGTCATCACCTTGGGCTGGTAGCCGAAATCGCGGCGCGCGGCAGCGATGTCGTAATAGTGCGGCGTCGACAACTGCTCGGCGAGGAAGCGCGTCATCGGCGGCTCGCCCTTGAGCGGCAGGATCGAATAGGCCAGCTCCAGCGCGGTGCCGATGGAATAGGCGGCGCGGAAGGGCATCAGTTCGGTCACGGTCGGCGCGCCGGCGGCGCGCAACAGGCTGTTGACGATGTCGGCGATCGGCTTGGGTTCGCCGTTGGAAATGAAGTAGGCCTTGCCGGCACAGGCCGCACCGGGTTTTTCATGCAGCGCGTCGAAGGCATCGAGGTGAGCCTGCGCGGCATTGTCGATGTAGGTGGTGTCGATGAGGTTGATGCCATCGCCGATGAACTTGAGCTTGCCGGCCTTGGCACGCTCGACCAGGCGCGGCAGCAAATGATTGTCGCCCGGACCCCAGATCAGGCGCGGGCGCAGCGCCACCGTCGCCAGCGCGTTGCCGTTGGCCGCGAGGACGTGCTCTTCGGCGACACGCTTGGTCGCCGGATACCAGGCCTTGAAGCGATCGGCGTAGGGCGTGTCCTGCTCGTTGCCGCCGGTGACCGGACGGGTGCCGCGATGCACCACGCTCGGGGTCGAGGTGTGGACGAGGGTGCGCACCCGACCCATGCGGCAGGCCGCGATCACGTTCCAGGTGCCGCGCACGTTGGCGTCGAAGTAGTCCTGAAAGCTGCCCCAGGAACCCGCCTTGGCGGCGACGTGGAAGACCGCATCGACCTCGTTGCAGGCGGTGGTGAGGGCTTCGAAGCTGGCGATGTCGCCGCGGATCTGGCGCACCCCGAGCGGTTTGAGCTCCGGATGCTCGTTGCGGGCGAAGGAAGTGACCTCGTGGCCACGCGCACGCAGGCGCTTGCAGATCGCCTGCCCGAGAAATCCGCCGCCGCCCGTGACCAGCACCTTCATGCCATCGCACCCGCTCGAAACCACAGGGTGAACTGTAGGTTTGCGCCGCGCCAGCCGCAACCGTCGTGCTCAGGCGCCGGACTGGCGCAGCAGGCGCAGCACCATCGTGACCACGCTGAAGGCCGCCGCCAGCAGCAGTCCCCAGAGCAGCCATTGCCAGGGCGTGGGCGAACCGGAGGCATCCGGCCGCGGTGCCAGCGCCGCACCACCGGCCAGTTCCGCAGCACGCCCGAGACGGGCTTCGGACCATTGCCAGGGGCCGCCATGGGCCTGCTGCATTTGCACGAACACCGCTTGCAGCGGGGCGTTGCTGCGCTGGCTGCGGGCGCTGCCGGCGACGAGCCGGAAGGGCGGCTCGCCCTGGGTCAGGAAGGCGAAGCGGTCGGGGCGATACAGCAGCCGCAGCACCGGCGGACGGGTCTGCACCGGCTCGGTGCGCAGGCGCCATTCGCGATCACGCACCAGGCCGACGTCGAGCGGGCTGGATTCGATCTCGCCATGCTTGCCGGTGATGCGGAACACCGCGCCGCGCGCGCGTTCGCGCCACGGCAGTTCGGGCCGCAGGCGGCTTTCGACGATGACCGTCGCGGCAGCATTGCGATCGGCCAGTTCCACGACCAATCGCTCGGTCGGGAACGGGCCGTTGTCGTCGTAACGGAACCAGCCGGGCATGGGTTCGGCATGGCCGGGCGGCTCGGTCTGTTCGAGCACGGTTTCCTCGCCGCCGCCGAGCGAGCCGCGCAACACCTGCACCCGCGCCAGCGGCAACGGTTCATTGCTGTCGCTGCGTTGCAGACGCAGGTACGGCAGGGTGGTGTCGGGAAACTCGATGCGGCGACGTTCCAGGCGCAGTCCGCCCTCGTCGAGCGCGACCACGGCCTGGGTCCGCGAGACCCGCTCCCAGCCCGACAGATCGCGGCTGCCGAACACGTCCACCTGCGCCACCAGGGGCGCGGCATCGGGGTCCAGTTCCAGCTCCAGGCCGCGCACGGGCGCGCGCAGTGCCGACAGGTCGAGCAGCCATTCGCCGCTCGGCGCTGGCGGCGCGGGTTCCGGCCCGACCTCGGCATCGAGGCGTTCGAGGCGTCCATCGCTGCGCTGCGCGACCACCAGCCGGACCCGGTCGCCGATGTTCCTGACCGTGCTGGCCGGAATCCGGAACGCGGGCGCTTCGACCAGGGTCGAAGTCGGCACGCTGGCGGTTGCCGGACGCTCGCGCAGCAGCTCGAGCGGTGCCATCGGCACTGCTTCGTCGTTGCCGTTGAAGACCATGAGATCGCTGACATCGTCGCGCCAGAGCCGGGCGTAGACCTCGGGCGTCAGGGTCAGACGCACCAGGTCTTCGCCCGGCGTCACCGTCAATGGCCATTGCCAGGCGAAATCACGCGGTGCCGGCGGCAGGTTGCGCAACTCCTGCGCCGTGGCCGAAACGGTCACGGCGGCGAGCAACAGGATGGCCAGACAACGCATCATGCGGATTCCTCCTGTTGCGCCGGCGCCAGGCTCGGAGGCGTGGGCGCGATCCGGCCGACCAGCACCAGCAGCAGGCCGACCGCAATGAACGAGACGATGCCTGCAAGGTTGCCGACGTACTGGCGATCGAGCAGCACCAGTTTGAGCAGGACCACCCCCATCAGGATCGCGCCGAACGTCCACAGCGGCCGGCTGCTCCGGCGTGATCCGAGGATCCACGCGGTCACGCCCACGATGCTCCAGAGCACGGTCAGGGTCGCCTGCGCCGTGCCGTTGTGCAGCAGTGCCAGCGACCAGGGCTGGTCGGCGTAATGATGCACCCCGCGCAAGCCGGCCATGCTCAGGAAGGCGAAGCCGGCAAGCGCGATCAGCGGCAGCCAGGCCATCGCCTCGGGTCGGCGGGCAAGCCGGATCGCAACCATCAGGCCGAACAACTGCGCCAGCTCGACCGGATTCAACAGGCTGATGAAGGGCAAGGGCGCGACCTCGCCGGAAAACCGCAACGACTCGATCCAGCCCAGACCAAGCACGATGCCGCTGCCGATGAACCAGTAGCGCGAATACTCGGAAAAGGCATCCGCCAGCGGCCAGGCCGCCAGACGCGGCAGGCGTGCGCTCAGCACCACCAGCAAGATCAAGGGCAGCACGCTGAAGATGGCCTGCCAGTCCGCCCCGAGGCCGGCGTCGCCGGCGACACCTTCCAGCGCCCTGCCGCAGACCAGGGCAAGGCTTGCGAAGAACGCGCAATGCGCCACGGCCAGCCCACGCTGACGCGGTTCGCGCAGACTGGCGAGTGCGATCAGCGTGGCCACGAGCCACAGCAACCAGGCGCCCGCCAGTGGTCCGTGCAGGGCCGAGAGCGGGAACGGCGGCGGCGTGGCCGCCAGCGCCACACTGAACAGCAGGGCCAGCAGGACATTCCAGCCCGGGCGCGGCCAGGGCAGGCGGCGGCGCAGCAGGGCCATCAGCACCAGACTCAGGGCGACGAAGCCGACCCAGCCGACCAGTTCGTGGTTCGATCCGCGTCCGAGCCATGGCACGAAATGCTCGCCGATCTCGTACAGACCGACGAAACACCACCAGAATCCACCCAGCAGGAAGCTCGCCCACACCAGCAGGCGCGGCCGGGTGATCGAACGGTCATACAGCCAACTCGTGGCATGGGCGGCGAGCGACAGCAACAACAGGCTCAAGGTGATGCCGTTGAGCAGCGCCCGTTCGTCCGGCTGCGAATCGAGACCGCGCAAACCGATCCAAATCAGGAACATCGCACCGGCAAGAAGCTGGAGCAGCAGTCCGATCACCTGTGGCAGACGGCGCTGCTGGCGCAGTCCGAGCCAGACCAGCGCCGCACCTTCCAGTGCCCAGGTCGCACCGGTGACCCGGGCGGAAAATGCCAGCGGCACCGCCAGGGTGGCAAATCCCAGCGCGAGCATGGCGAACGCCTGACCAAGCAGATCCCCGCGCCGCCCGCGCAGCCACCACAACGCAAGTGCGCCATAGAGCGCCGCAACCGCAATTGCACTCCATGCCAGGGCCATGCGTTCGTCCTGCAGCAACGCACCCTGCAGCGGAAAGGCGAGCAGCGGGGTACCGAACAGCAGGGTGCCATCGATCACCTGGCTGGCGCGACCCGGTGCCGCACGCAGCGCGTTCAACACCACGATCGCGACGTAAAACAGGAAGAACAGCACGAGGAAGGGCTCGACCGTCGGGAAGTGCTCGGGGACGTAGTAGCGCTCGCCCCAGGACAGCCCGACCGCAAAGGTGAAGAAGAACCCGATCAGGTTGAGGCTGCGCCAGTAGCGTCGCCAGGCGATCGCGAACACCGCGAAGTTGAGCAGGGCGTAGAAGGAAAACAGCGCGACATGGCTGCCCGTGCCAGTCGACAGCAGCACCGGGGCGAGATAGCCGCCGAGGAAGCCGAGCGCCGCCAGCGCCATCGCATCCTGCAACACGGCCAGTGCCGCGGCACCCGCCACCAGCACGACCACCAGACCAAAGGCGATGCCGGTCGGCAGCAGGTGGTAGAGGCGGTAGGCCGCGAACACGGTCAGCAGCAGCACGCCGATGCCGCCACCCTGCAGGCTCAGGCCGAAGGCCGGGCGCCGTTCGCGCTCGCGCCAGCCCCAGATGATCGCAGCGAGCCCGCCGGCGGCGATCAACGCCAGGCGCGCCGGGATCGGCAGATAGACCCAGCCGGCATCGACCGAATACTTCAGCGCCGCAGCGACGCCGAACAGCAGCACCAGCATGCCGATCTTGACCGGGACATTGCCGGTCATGAACCAATCGCGCAGCCGGCTCAGAAGGTTCGGCGCCGGTGGCAGGTCGGAGGTGATGTCGCGTGCAACAACGGGCGCGACGAGGGGACGTGCAACCACCGCAGGCGCTTCGACGACCGGCTCTTCCGGCACGAATGCTTCGGGCTGCAGGGGTTCGGACGGCACCTCCTGCCTGGCAACCACGGACGCAAGGGTGGCCTCTGCGATCGCGCCCTGCACCGACGGGCGCGGCGCAACGAACCCGGCTTCACCCGGTTGCGACGGCTCTTCCGTATCGGCCTGCGTCGCACCCGCCTCACGCTGACGCCGTGCGGTTTCCTTCGCCCGTTCGAGCATCCGCTCGTTCGCAGCCTGCGCCTCCAGCGCATCGAGGCGATGATGCAGGGCGCGGATGCGTGCACCCTGCCAGCCCAGCAACAGGCCGGCAATCCAGCCCACCGCCACGGGACCGGCGCCACCCGCGCCCATTCCGATGATCGCCCCCACTGCCGCCATCAACCAATGCATGGAATCTCCGCACGCGACCCGATGGGTGATGCGATCCAGTATGCCGCAAATGTGCACCCCGCCCCGCGCTCACCGAGTCGTCACGAGGTGCATCGCTGACGCCGCCGGCACGGCATTCGAGGGAAACAGGACGGTATACTTTGGCGCACGTGCGTCCGGTACGGGGTGAAACAGGATCGGACGACCCATCAGGGGCAGGACTCATCCGTGGATGGCCTGCCTGCATTCGCAAGCCCGAGGAGGATCTCCCATGCGTTCCCTGTTCTGCGCCACCCTTGGTGGCATCTTGTGTCTGAGCCTGCCGCTGCTGGCAAGCGCCGGCAAGGCCGATACCACGAAGTCACCCGTCGCTGCGACAGAAGCCACGGCCGAAGCCGGCCAGATGCGCGTCTTCATCGATCCGCAGACGGGTCGTCGCATCAACCAGCCGGTGACGATCGAACAGCAGCGCGCGGCCGAGTCCGGCATGGGCCTGCGCCAGGCCGGGCCGGTCGAGGAGATCCACCACGCCAATGGCATGGTCGAGCACGTCTTCAACGGTGCCGCCGATTCCCAGCTCGTCGTCCGCGTCGGCACCGATGGCCAGCGCCACCAACAGTGCGACGACGCGAGCCACGGCCATGCTGCCGCGACGGCAGCCGTGGAGGTGTCCAATGAACGCTAAGACGATCCTCGCAACCAGCCTGCTGGCGGCGGCCGTGAGCCTTGCCCTCGGCTCGACCCAGGCCGCCACCATCGTGATCCAGAACAACGACGCGGCCAATGTCGGGTTCAACGATCCCGGCGTGCCGAATCCGGCCGCAGGGTGTCAACCGAGCGAAACCCTCGGCGCCTGCCGCCTGCGCGTCTTCAACGTTGCGGCGCAGCAATGGGGTGCCCTGCTCGATTCCGCCGTCACCATCACGGTGCGGGCGCAGATGCCCTCGCTGACCTGCAGCGGCAACAGCGCCGTGCTCGGCTCGGCCGGTCCACGCGCCTCCTACACCAACTTCGCCAACGCACCGTTGCCCGGCACCGCCTATGTGCAGGCTCTGGCCAATTCGCTCGCCGGCAGCAACCTGGCCGGTGGCAACTACGACATCAATGCCAACTTCAACGTCGATATCGACAATGGCACCTGCCTGACCGGCACCGTCGGCTGGTGGTACGACACCAATGGCAGCCACACGGTCCCCGGTGATCGCATTCCGCTGTTGCCGGTGGTGTTCCACGAGATCGCTCACGGCCTGGGCTTCACCTCGCTGTACAACCCCAGCACCGGAGCCTCGTCCACCGGCACGGCCGTGCCGGTCTGGGGCCATTTCCTCAAGGATGCGGCCACCAGCAAGTTCTGGAAGGACATGACCAATGCCGAGCGCCAGGCCTCGGCGATCAACGATCCCAACCTGATCTGGACCGGGCCGATCACCACCTCCGAGCTGCCGAACTTCCTGCAGAAGCCGGCCGCGGCGATCATCAATGCGCCGGTGAGCCTCGCCGGAACCTATCCGGCGCAGATCGCCGCCTTCGGTCCCAGCCCGATCACCTCGCCGGTCACGGGTAACGTCGTGCTGGCGGCACCGCTGGATGGCTGCACCGCGCTGACCAACGGCGCGGCCGTCAGCGGCAAGATCGCCCTGATCGATCGCGGCACCTGCAACTTCACGGTCAAGGTGAAGAACGCCCAGCTCGCCGGCGCGATCGGCGTGCTCGTCGCCAACAACACCGTCGGCCCGCCCGCCCTGCCCGGCATGGGCGGCAGCGATCCCACCATCACGATCCCTTCGCTCGGCATCACCCAGGATCTGGGCAACAACATCAAGGCCCTGCTGCCCGCGCCGGGCGTGAATGTCACCCTCGGCCAGGATGTCGCCGGTCCGTATGCCGGCACCAACGGCGGTTTCATCCGCATGTTCGCACCCAATCCGGTGCAGCCCGGTTCGTCGGTCTCGCACTTCACCGTGGACGCCTACCCCGACCTCTTGATGGAACCCAACCTCAACGAGACCCTGTTCGACGAAGTCGACCTGACCGTGCCGCTGTTCCGCGACATCGGCTGGAATCCCGGCACGACACCGCCGGATCCGGACATCTTCGCCGATGGCTTCGAGAGCGATGCCCCGAAAATGATGACGGCGGCAGCATCGGCAGCACGGCCCTGATCACCGGTCAGTGGGTGCCGCTGCGCCTGCAACTGGATCTGGATGCCGACACCGGCGCTTTCTTCTACAACAACGTGCAGCTCTACTCGGGCAGTTGGAGTGCTCAATTTCCCGGCGGCGGCGGCGTCAAGGCGCTCAAGGCCCTCGACCTGTTTGCCAACGGCGCCAGCGTGATCTACTACGACGACATCAAGATCGAACCGACCGGGCCGTGATGGCGCGGCCTGCGCCGATCCTCCGATCGGCGCATCGACAACGTCCTCAAGCGGCGCCCTCGGGCGCCGCTTTTTTGTGACCGTGGCCACGAGCTGCTTCGTGCACTGCGCCATGCTTCGCACGTCGCTCCGGCTACCATGGCCAATCCCGTCGGACCCGTTCGTGTCCGCATCGCCCTGCCGTCCCTCTCGACAAGGAATCCCCATGTTGCGCCCGATCCGAACCGCCCTCGCCAGTGCCGTCCTGCTGGCACTGATGTCCCACACCAGCTTCGCCGGTGAACCTGCATCGACATTCCTGAGCGGGACATCGACCGCGGCACCGGTCGCCATCGCCGAACAGTGGCTGCGAGGACCCGGCGCGGATCACTTCGGCCTCAAGACCTCCGACCTCGACTTCGCCATCGGCAGCGACGGCTACGTCAGCGAGCACACCGGCGTCAGCCATGTCTTCCTGCGCCAGTACGTGCACGGCGTTCCGGTTTATCGCGGCCAGATCCAGATCAACGTCATGCCCGACGGGCGCATCCTCCATGCCACCAGCAGTTTCGAGGCCGATGCGCTGGCGCGCGCCAATGCGCCGACTCCCGTGCTGGCGGCGGACGACGCAATCCGGGCCGCGGCTCGCGATCTTGGTCTGACCGATTTCCAGCCGCAGGCCCGCACCGCCCAGCCCGATGCTGAGGGACGCCTGGCCTTCGCCGGCAGCGTGCTCTCGGCCGAGGACATCCGTCCACAACTGGTGTACGAACCGCACCGGGGTGAATTGCGCCTGGCCTGGCAATTCGTGCTGGACCGGTTCGAACGTGATTCGCGTTACCTCGATCTGCGCTATGACGCCGTCAGCGGCGAGCTTCTGGGCAGCGACGACTACGTCCAGCAGTTCGATGCCAAACAGCCGGGCCGCGCCGAGGCCCACCCGAAGGTGGCCGGTTACAACGTCGAATACCGGGTGATCCCGCTGGGGCAGGAGAGTCCGATCCACGCCGGACCGGGCCACACCCTGGTGCAGAACCCGCAGGTCGAGAACGCCTCGCCCTATGGCTGGCAGGATACACGTGCCAATCCGCCTGCTGGCCAGCCGCAGTACCTGGTCACCCGCGGCAACAACGTGCGCGCGCAGTGGGACCTGATGGCGACCAACATCGACAACGATTCGGCCCGTCCGCTCGGAACCTGGGACGCGGGCACCAATACCCTGCGCTTCGATTTTCCCTGGGATCCAAACACCGCGCCCGATACCGCCGCCAATCGTCTTCCCGCCACGGTCAACCTGTTCTACTGGAACAACATCATCCACGACGTGCTCTACCAGTACGGCTTCAACGAGGCAGGTGGCAACTTCCAGTTCAACAACTATGGCCGTGGCGGCGCCCAGAACGACGGCGTGATCGCCGATGCGCTCGACGGCTCGCAGGCCAACCCCGCAAGCACCAACAACGCCAACTTCAGCACGCCCACCGACGGCGGCTCCGGCCGCATGCAGATGTTCCGCTGGACCTCGCCCGGTGGCTTGACCATCACTTCGCCGACCGCAGCGACCTATCAGGCGCCGATCCCGGATGACTGGGGTGGTGCGTTCACCACGCTCACCGGCGAGATCGTGCCGGTCGTTGCACCGACCACGGGTACGCAGGGTTGCGAGGGGCCCTACGTCAATGCCGCGCAAGTGAGTGGGAAGATCGCCCTGATCAAGCGTGGCGGTTGTGAATTCGGCCTCAAGGCGTTGGTGGCGCAGCAAAACGGCGCGATCGGCGCGATTGTCTACAACAATGCCGGCGGCAGCGCCGGCATGGCAGCCGGCGCCAGCGGTCCGTCCGTCACGATTCCGGTGATGGGCCTGATGGCGGCCGCGGATGGCGAAGCCCTGGCGACGCTCGCGCAGCGCGCGACCGTCACCGGCACGATGAAATCCGTCCTGTACGCCGATCGCGACAGCGACTTCGATGCCGCGATCATGGCGCACGAGTACGGCCACGGCGTCTCCTATCGCCTGACCGGCGGCCCCGGCACCAACTGCCTGAGCGGCAACGAACAACAGGGTGAAGGTTGGAGCGACTTCTTCGCCCTGATGTTGACCATGACCGACGCGGTCTGCGAGGTGCCGCGCGGGATCGGCAACTATTCCAACTTCGATCCGGTCGCGGGTCTCGGCATTCGGACCTATCCCTACACCCCGGACATGGACATCAACCCGTTCACCTACAACGACATCGCCACCCAGGCGGTGCCGCATGGCGTCGGCTCGGTCTGGGCGACGATCCTCTGGGACATGAGCTGCAAGCTGATGGACCGCTATGGCTACGACCCCGATGTCTATGCCCGTGGCGGCGGCAACGGCATGGCGCTGCAACTGGTGGTGGACGGCGAAAAGCTGCAGGGCTGCTATCCGCAGTTCGTCAAGTCGCGTGACGGCATCCTCAATGCCGATACCGCGCTGGCCGCCGTCACCGGCACCGACTATCTGACCAACGCATGCATCATCTGGCACACCTTCGCGCGTCGCGGCGTGGGCAAGAACGCCAATGCCGGAACCTACACCTCGAACACCGACCAGACCGAGGACTTCACCGTGCCGGCCGAATGCGAGAGCTTCACCGTCACGGTCAACGCCGGCAGTGGCGGCAGCATCACGCCGGTCGGTCCGGTGACCGGCGCCTACGACGAGGTCAAGAGCTTCGACCTCGTGCCAGCGCACGGCTACATGGTGCAGTCGGCCAGCGGCTGCGAAGGCACGCTCAGCGGCAACACCTTCGTGACCAAGCCGCTGGTGCGCAATTGCACCGTCGCGGTGACGTTCGTGGATGCAATGATCTTCGCCGACGGCATGGAAGAATAATCGCGCCAGGCGCCATTCGCTGTGACAACACGCAGCAGCAGAAGGCCCGCCCTGATCCGGCGGGCCTTCTTGCCGGCGGAACGCGAGTCGCTGCCCGCGCCTGTCGTGGTTTAATGCGCGCAGGATCGTGCGACACGCTGCCCGGCAGGTTCGCGCGATCCTGTCCTCGCAGCTCCCGCAGGTGTCGCCATGACTCAGGAAACCCTCTACCCCGCCTCGGCCGAATTCGTTGCGCGTGCGCGCATCTCCGCGACCGATTACGAACGCCTGTACCAGGAATCGGTGACGCAGCCGGAGGCCTTCTGGCGCACGGTGGCCGAACGCATCGACTGGTTCCGCTTCCCGACCCGGATCAAGGACACCTCGTTCGCCCCGGACGACGTCCACATCCGCTGGTTCGAGGATGGCCAGCTCAATCTCGCGGTGAACTGTCTCGACCGTCACCTCGCCAGGCGCGGCGACAAGACCGCGATCATCTGGGAAGGCGATGATCCCGCGCGCTCGGAACGGATCAGCTACCGCGACCTGCACGCGCGCGTCTGCCGCCTCGCCAATGCACTGCGCAACCTCGGCATCGGCAAGGGCGACCGGGTCGCGATCTATCTGCCGATGATCCCCGAAGCCGCGGTCGCGATGCTGGCCTGTGCCCGCATCGGCGCGATCCATATCGTGGTGTTCGGCGGCTTCTCGCCCGACTCGCTCGCGACCCGCGTTGCCGATGCCGGCGCGCGCCTCATCATCACCGCCGACGAGGGTCTGCGTGGTGGTCGCCCGGTCGCGCTCAAGATCAATGTCGACGAGTGCCTGAAGCGACGCGACACGGCCTCGGTCGAGACCGTCATCGTGGTGCGCCACACCGGCAATCCGGTGCCGATGCAGGCACCGCGTGACCGCTGGTACGACGTGCTGGTCGAGGGCCAGCCCGACACCTGCGCGGCCGAGGTGATGGATGCCGAGGATCCGCTCTTCATCCTGCACACCTCCGGCTCGACCGGCAAACCCAAGGGCGTGGTCCACACCAGCGGCGGCTACCTGGTGCATGTCAGCTACACCCACGAACTGGTCTTCGACCTGCGCGAGGACGATGTCTACTGGTGCACCGCCGACATCGGCTGGGTCACCGGCCACAGCTACATCGTCTACGGTCCACTCGCCAATGGCGCCACCACCCTGATGTTCGAGGGCGTGCCGAACTACCCGAGCTACTCGCGCTTCTGGGAAGTCATCGACAAGCACCAGGTGACGATCTTCTACACCGCGCCGACCGCAATCCGGGCGCTGCGACGCGAGGGCGAGGAACCGGTGAAATGCACCTCGCGCCGGAGCCTGCGACTGCTGGGCAGTGTCGGCGAACCGATCAACCCGGAAGCCTGGGAGTGGTACTACCACGTCGTCGGCGAGGGTCGCTGTCCGATCGTGGATACCTGGTGGCAGACCGAGAACGGCGGCATCCTGATCGCGCCGCTGCCCGGCGCGATCCCGCAGAAGCCCGGCTCGGCGACCCGGCCCTTCTTCGGCGTGCAGCCGGCACTGGTCGATGCCGAGGGCAATCGCCTCGATGGCGAAGCGCAGGGCAATCTGGTGCTGACCGATTCCTGGCCCGGCCAGTTCCGCACCTTGTGGGGCGACCACACGCGCTTTGTCGAAAACTACTTCAAGGCCTATCCGGGCAGCTATTTCACCGGCGACGGCTGCCGTCGCGACGCCGACGGCTACTACTGGATCACCGGTCGGGTCGATGATGTGATCAACGTCTCCGGCCATCGCATCGGCACCGCCGAGATCGAGAGTGCGCTGGTGCTGCATCCCAAGGTGGCGGAGGCGGCCGTGGTCGGCTTCCCGCACGACATCAAGGGCCAGGGCCTCTATGTCTACGTCAGCCTCAATGCCGGCGAGGAGCCGAGCGAGGAACTGCGCAAGGAACTGGTGGCCTGGGTGAGGAAGGAGATCGGTCCGATTGCGACCCCGGATCACCTGCAATGGGCAGCGGCCCTGCCCAAAACCCGTTCGGGCAAGATCATGCGCCGCATCCTGCGCAAGATCGCCGAGAACGCACCCGAGCAACTGGGTGACACCACGACGCTGGCCGATCCCTCGGTGGTCGAAAGACTGGTCAATGAGCGCCTGATCCGCTGACGCACACCATGTCCGACCACACCGTCCTCATCGTCGGCGGCGCCGGCTACATCGGTTCGCACATGGTCAAAATGGCGCGTGCCGCCGGGTACGCGGTGGCCGTCGCCGACGATCTCTCCTCCGGCCGGCGTGAGGCCTTGCTCGGCGCGCCCCTGCATGTCGGCGACATCGGCGATGCGGCCTTCGTCGATGCCGTGCTGGCGCAGGTCCGGCCGGCCGCGGTGATGCACTTCGCCAGCTTCATCCAGGTCGGCGAATCGGTGCGCGAACCGGCGCGCTACTACCGCAACAACCTCGCCGCGACCCTGACCCTGCTCGAAGGCATGCACAGGCACGGTGTCTCGCGCCTGATCTTTTCCTCGACCGCGGCGATCTTCGGCAATCCACTGCGGATTCCGATCGACGAGGCGCATCCGAAGGCACCGATCAATCCCTACGGTCGCAGCAAGTGGATGGTCGAGCAGATGCTCGATGACTTCGACCTGGCCTACGGCCTGCGTTCGGTCTGCCTGCGCTACTTCAACGCCGCCGGCGCCGATCCGGACGGCGAGTTGGGCGAGTGCCACGAACCGCAGACACACCTGGTCCCGCTCGTGCTGCAGGTAGCATCGGGACGGCGTGCGCACATCACCGTGCACGGCGATGACTACGCCACGCCCGATGGCACCTGCGTGCGCGACTACATCCACGTCGCCGACCTGTGCAGCGCGCATCTGCTCGCCCTGCGTCAACTGCTCGACGGCGGCGCGAGTGCGCGCTACAACCTCGGCAACGGCAACGGTTTTTCCGTGCACGAGGTGATCGAGGCGGCACGGCGCGTCACCGGACACCCGCTGCCCGTCATCGTCGGACCCCGGCGCAAAGGCGACCCACCCAGCCTCGTCGCCGACGCAACGGCGGCACGGCGTGAACTGGGCTGGACACCGCGCTTCGCCGACCTCGACACCATCATCGCCCACGCCTGGGCCTGGGAGCGCGGTCACCCGCAACGCCAGCGTTGAAAGGGTGCGGGAAACCTCCTACTGCGTGGCTGCCGGGGATGGTCCCACTTCACTGCGCGACACGCCTGTCGAAGCCAGCCCTTCGGACCTTGATCCGACCTGCATGACAGACATGGCAGACGCATGGCAGGCCGGCTCAAGCGCCGCAGGCGTGGGGTTGACGATTCCGTGCCTATCGCCGGGAATGTTCGGCCATGCCTTCGCGCCGTTGCCCGAATCCTTCACGCAGTCCGATCACTCACCCCGCGCCAACTCCAGAAACAAGGCCTCGTAGCGCCGATGCATCAGCTCGCGGCCGTGGCGCTCCCGTGCCACGCGCCGCGCGTTCATCGCGAGCGTTTGGGCGAATTCGGGTTCGCTCAGCAGGCGCTCGATCGCATCCGCCAGCGCCTGGGGATCGGCTTCGGGTACGAGCAGGCCATCGACGCCCTGCTCGATCACCTCGCGCACGCCCGGCACGGCACTGCCGATCACCGCGCACCCTGCCGCCATGCCTTCGAGCAGGGCCAGCGGCATGCCTTCGTAGTGGGTGCTCAGGACACAGATGCGATGTGCCATCAGACGCTGTGGCACATCGCGGACCACGCCGAGAAACTCGACCCGATCGGCGATGCCCAGTTGCCGGGCCAGGCGTTCGAGTGGGGCGCGATGCAGTGCCTTGCCGCCACCGGCCAATTGCAGCGGTACCACCCGTCCGCGCCCGGCAAGCAGGCCGATCGCGCGCAGCAGGCTGTCGTGGTCCTTCTGGCGCGAATAGCGTGCCACCATGACGATGCCGGGGATGCGTTGCTCGAAGGGCCGGGCATCGGCCGCGACGAAGGGATCGAGGCGGATGCCGTTGGGAATCGCGAGCGTGCGCTCGGGCGGCATGCCCATCGCCAGCAGCACGCGGCGCACACCCTCCGAACAGCCGACGATGCGCGCCGTGCGTCGTGCCAGCCAGCGCGTCTGCAGGCGGCGCCACGGCGTGTAGCGTTCGCGCGTGTTGTGTTCGACGTGGACCAGGTGCGGCACCCCGGCGAGAAGTCCGGCGTAGCGGCCCCACAGGTGCTCGGAGAAACCGTGCGCCACCAGCACGTCGGGACGGAACTCGCGGCAGACCCGCACCAGCGCCGGAATCGTTGCAAGGTGCGACCAACCCGGCACCAGGCGCAACGGCACACCGGCCTGTTGCAGTTCGGCGATGCGCGCCGGCGGGGTGCGGCGCTTGCGGCGCAGCACCAGCAATGGCTCGATCCGATCCCCGGCACGCGCGGCCTGCACCAACTGGATCGCAACCTGGGTCGCGCCACCGGAGAACCCGCCGGTGACGAAGTGCAGCACGCGTACCCGTGCGGGTGTGTCGCTGGCTTCCATTCCTGTTCCATGTGCCTGCGCTGCCGCAGCGGTGCGCGCCGCGCGCCATTGTCGCAGAAGCCGATACGCGCGGCGGACAAGACCGATGGCGGCACTTGACGGGCCGGATTTTATGTGACAGTGTTTAAGACACTTGAGGTGATGCAATGAAGTATTCGCTGACACAACTGATCGAGCTTTCCGGAGTCTCCGGGCGCACGATTCGTTATTACATCCAGCAAGGCCTGTTGCCGGCGGCGCATGGCGAACGCCGTGGTGCGTGGTATTCGAACCTGCATCTGGAGGCGCTGTTGCGCATCCGTGGCTGGCAGAACGCCGGGCTGTCGCTGGACGCCATCGCCGACCTGCTGAACGCGCGCAGCGAGCCGCCGGTGTTGCCGCGTCGGCCCGGCAGCATCGCGGTGCGTTCGCACCTGTTCCTGACCGAGGGCGTCGAACTGGTCGTCGACCCCGAACGCGCCGGCCTCGACTCGTCCCAACTGCGCCGCTTCTTCCTGGCCGCCCTCGCCAGCCTCGAAGAGGTCCGCGCGCACACCGAAACCACCGACTCCACCGAGGAATCCCCATGATCCGTCGCAACCACGTCACAAAGTCGCCCTTGAGCCACACCCACCTCGAGGTGCACATCAACGACCTGCTCGCCAGCTATGAGCTGCGCCACCAGTTCCGCAACGATGGCAGCGCGCCGATCGAGGCGATCTACTCCTTTCCGATGCCGCTCGACGCCGCCTTCGGCGGCATGCAGGCGCGCATCGGCACGCGCACGCGCATCGCGCAGGTGTTGCCGAGGGCGCAGGCCGAGCGCCGCTATGACGATGCGATCGCCGATGGCGAGGCCGCGGTGCTGCTCGAACAACTCGAAGCGGGAATGGTGTGCGTCAGCCTCGGCAATCTCGCGCCGGGTGAGGATGGCGAGATCGTGTTGCGTTTCCACTGCCTGCTCGCCGTCGCCGGCGGCTACGCCCGTTTCAGCCTGCCGCTGGTGCATCGACCACGCTACGGTCGCAGCCGTCTGGATGGCTGGAGCGCGCCGAGCCATGATTTCAGCGTCGAGCATCCGCTCAGCGTCGCGATCCGCGTCTCCGGCCTGCTCGCCGCGCGGCCCCTGGCCTGTTCCAGTGCCGGTGCCCGCTACGCCCGCGACGACGCGGACACCCGCATCGAGATTCCGACCGCCCTGCTCGACCGCGACATCGCGCTGCGCTTCGAACTGGGCGCGCAGCCGCTGCTGATCGGGCGGCGTGCCGATGATGGCGAGGGTTCGATCGCGTTGTTCACGGCCAGCATTCCGGACCTGACGGATGCGGACGATCAACCGACCGCGTTCTGCCTCCTGCTCGATTGCTCCGGCTCGATGCTGGGAGATGCGATCGAGCAGTCGCGCGCGGCGCTCAAGGTCGTCGCAGATGCGCTCGGGGAACAGGACCTGCTGCAGGTGATCCGTTTCGGAGACGTGCAGAAGACGCTGTTTCGGCGACCGCTCAAGGTTGCGCCGTCGGTGCGCGATGCACTGCAGGCACTGGTCGGCACGATCGAGGCGAATCTTGGCGGCACCGAGATGGGTGCCGCGCTCGATACGGCTCTGACGCAGTTGGAGCAGCATGCCGGCGAGATGCGGGAGCGGGTCGTGCTGCTGGTCACCGACGGCGCGGTTCAGCCGGGTTCGCTGGATGCCGCGCTGGCGCGGGCGCAGGCTTTGGGCGTGCGCATCTTCGTCGTCGCGGTGGGCAGCAGTGCCGGGATGGATGTGCTGCAGCCTCTGGCCGAGGGCTCGCAGGGGGTCGTCGAACGCGCCGTGCCGGCGGAGTCGATCGATGTCGGTGTCCGCCGCCAGTTGCATCGGGCCAGACACCAGCCGGTACGCGTCGCCGTGCGCTGGCAAGGCGGCAAGGGATCCAGCCTGCCGCTCGCCGTCAGCTATCCCGGTGATGCGGTGAACATCGTCGCGCACTGGCGTGACCGGCAACCGCGCAGTGCGGTACTGGACATCGGTGCGAAGCGTTTCGTGATCGAGCCATCCGCGGTCGAGGCCAGCGTCGCGCCCGGCCTGCGCGCCTGGTTCGGCCAACGTGCGCACGCCTGTGCTGTCGGGCACAAGCGGGCCGAGATCGCCGTGCGCTACGGACTCGTCACGGCCGAGACCAGTGCCGTGCTCGTGGCTGAGCGCGCTGCCGGCGAGAGGTTCAACCAGTTGCCGGTGCAGGTTTCAATCGCGCACATGCAGCCCGCGGGCATGGTTCAAGGCATATATTCCATGCACCCAAGCATCTCAAGCCCGGGGATGACCATGAGAAAGATCGCGATGCGCGTTTCGGCATCGGATAACATCAGCTATCTCGACATTCCCTCCTTCCTGCGCCGCCAGAACGACGATGTATCCCCGCGTCCGGCGCCTGCGCCAGTCGCAAGGGCAAGCGAGGTGCCGGTGCTGCCTGCGGCGCTGCGCGATCAGCTTGCACGCATCATCGCCGAGCTGTTGCTGGATGGCGCCAGCGCCATGGACAGCGGGCGTGTGCTGAGCCAACTCGACGACGGCAATCGCGCGCTCGCCCACGCCTGGCTGGCCGTGTACGCCGCGGACGGCATCACGCTCGCCACGCTGCGCCATCTGCTCGATGCCGGCGCGCAGCCGGCACTGGACGATGAGGACGAGGCGCGTCTGTCGCTGCTGCTGGCGGGCGTGAGCTGAGCTTGCCGATCTGCGCACAGACGGAAGGCGTCGGCGCAATGCGCGCCATGCGAAACTATCGCCCCGCCCGTGCGTGGATCGCGCCATGCTGCTGATGATCGACAACTACGACAGCTTCACCTTCAACCTCGTGCAGTACTTGCAGATGCTGGGCGCCGAGGTGCGGGTGGAGCGCAATGATGCGCTCGATGTGGAGGCAATCGCGGCGCTGAAGCCCGAACGCATCGTGATCTCGCCCGGCCCATGCACGCCTGACCAGGCCGGGGTTTCACTCGCGCTGATCGAGCGTCTGGGTCCAACCACGCCGATCCTGGGCGTCTGCCTCGGCCATCAGGGCATCGGCCAGGCCTACGGCGGCAAGGTGGTGCGGGCCGACACCATCATGCACGGCAAGACCTCGCGCATCCGGCACACGGGCAAGGGACTTTTCGCCGGCCTGCCCGACGGCTACGAGGCCACGCGCTACCACTCGCTCGTGGTCGAACGCGAGAGCCTGCCCGCGGCGCTCGAAGTCACGGCCTGGACCGAGCATGGCGATGGTTCGATCGAGGCGATCATGGGTCTTCGTCATCGCGAGTACCCGGTGCAGGGCGTGCAATTTCACCCCGAGTCGATCCTGACCGAGCACGGCCACGCGCTGTTGCGGAATTTCCTTGAGGACGCCGCGTAACTTCCCATGACCCGTCTCAGCATCAACCTCAACAAGATCGCGGTGCTGCGCAATTCGCGCGGCGGCAACCGACCCGACATCGTGCAGGCAGCGCACACGGTCATCGCCGCCGGCGCCCGGGGCATCACCCTGCATCCACGCCCCGACCAGCGCCACGTCCGCCCCGACGATGTGCGAGCGCTCGCCGTGGTGGTCGCGGCACGCGCGGTCGAGTACAACCTTGAAGGCAACCCGTTCGCCCCCGCGCGCGGCAGCTATCCGGGCTTTGTCGAGCTGGTCGAGGACGTCCGTCCCGATCAGGTCACACTGGTACCGGACGGCGATGGCCAGATCACCTCGGACCACGGCTTCGACCTTGGTCGCGACATCGGCCTGCTGGCGCCGGTCTGCACGCGCCTGCGCCGTACCGGCGCGCGCATCAGCGTCTTCGTCGATGCCGGCAGCCGCGAGGGTTTTGCGCAAGCGCGCGCGATCGGCATCGACCGGATCGAGATCTATACCGGGCCTTATGCCGCCGCATTCGCCCGCGGCGCGTTCACTACCGAACTCGAAGCCTGCCGCATCACCCACGACGCGGCGCTGGCGGCCGGACTGGGCGTCAATGCCGGCCACGACCTCGATCAGGCGAACCTGGGCAGTTTCCTGCGTGGCCTGCCGCAGGTGGCGGAAGTGTCGATCGGTCACGCCCTGATCGACGATGCACTCTACGCCGGCCTCGATGCCACGGTGCGGGCCTATCTCGGCGTGATCGCCGAGGGTCATGCTCGCAACTGAAAGCCCCGATTCGATCAGCACCTCACCTCGCATCCGCACGTGCAAACGCCGCCCGGAGGCGGCGCTTGCACGTGTGCTGCATGCTCGGGCGAGCTACATGGTTTCGACGAAACCGATCTTGATCATGCCGGCATTCTTCGCCGTCGCGAGAACGTCGGCCAGCACCTCGTAGCGCACGTCCGGGCTGGTTTCCAGTTCCAGTGTCGGCTGCGGGTCGCGCGAGGATTCGACCATCAGCGAGGGCTGCAACGCCGACTTCGGCAACGGACTGTTGTCCCAGAACAACTCGCCGGTGTCGCTGATGCGCAGACGAATCGGCGGCGGTGGTTCCTTTTCCGGTTCGACCTTGTTCTTCGATGGCTGCGGCAGGTCGATCTGGATGTGGAACGAGGGCATGGGTGCGGTGACCATGAAGATGATCAGCAGCACGAGCATCACGTCGATCAGGGGCGTGACGTTCATGTAGACCATCGTGCCGTTGCTGCCGCCGCCAGTACTGAAAGCCATGGGTGAAGTCCTGTGTCCTTGGGCCGTGCCCGATCAGTGCTGGTTGGTCGCGACGAAGCCGACCTTGGCGATGCCGACTCCCTTGGCCGTCTTCACCACGGTCTGCACCAGACGGTACTTGGTGGTCTTGTCGGCACGGATGTCGATGCGCGGCTGCGGCTGCTTCTGCGCCTCCAGAGCCAGCTGCGACTCCAGCATCTGCTGGGAAATCGGCTCGTCGTTCCAGAAGATCTCGCCGTCTTCCTTGATCGCCAGGGTGATTGGCTTGGAGGCATCATCCGGCTTGTCGTTGAGCGTGGCTTCCGGCAGCTTGATCTGGATCTTGTGGGCCATCAGCGGTGCCGTGATCATGAAGATGATCAGCAGCACCAACATCACGTCCACGAGCGGCGTGACGTTGATTTCCGCCATCGTCGCGCTGCTCTTCTTAGCTTCAGTGTAGGCCATGTTGCAATTCCGTCCGCTGCCTCGGCTTGCGCCCTGTTACTGCTTGGTCGCGACGTCGGTGACGCGCGAGCCGGTGGCGAAGAAGTCGTGCAGGTCGTGCGCGAAGGTGTCGAAGCGGGCATTGGTCTGGCTGTTGACGCGCACGAAGGCGTTGAACGCGACCACCGCCGGGATGGCGACGAACAGGCCGAGTGCGGTCATGATCAGCGCCTCACCCACGGGACCTGCGACCGCGTCGATCGAGGCCTGGCCGGAAGCACCGATGCGGATCAGGGCGCCGTAGATGCCCCACACCGTACCGAGCAGACCGACGAAGGGCGCGGTCGAACCAGAGGTGGCAAGCCAGGTCAGGCCGCTTTCGAGCTTGGCGCTCTCGCGGCTGACGCCCTGGCGCAGGGCGCGGTCGATGAACTCGGAACGGTTCAGCGACTCGGCCAGGCGGCTGCCTTCATTGCGCTGATGATGCAGCGCGGCGTGGGCGGCGTCGAGCGCGATCTTGGAGAACGGCTCCTTGCGCGGCTGCTCTTCCATCAGGCGGATCGCATCGGCCGGATTGGGCGTATCCCAGAAGGTCCGGATCACGCGCTCGGCGCGGGCGCGGATGATGCTGTTCTTGAGGAAGTTGACGATGGTGTAATACCAGGAACCCACCGACATCACCACCAACGAGATCAGCACGACCCAGGAAACCGCGAAATCCCCTGGACTGGTGACCATCTCGTGGAAGAGATGGGAAAAGCCCATTTGCGACAGCGCATCGGCATCGGATGCACCGGCGAAACCGGGAGCGGCGGGGTCGACCGAGGTGGTGGAAGCTGCATCTTGTAGCATAACGCCTGTCCCTTCTTAGAGATCACTGAGCTTGAACGAAATGGGTACGAGTACCCAGCTTTGGATGGCCTTGCCGTCACGCATGCCAGGGTTGAACTTCCAGTCGCGCACCGCGTCCATCGCGGCACGGTCAAGCAGGCGGGAGCGGCTGGATTTTTCGATTTCGATCTGCGCCGGGTTGCCGTCGGTGCCGACCAGCACACGCAGCACGACCTCGCCTTCCTGACGCTGACGCACGGCCTGCGGCGGGTAGCGCGGCGGCTTGTAGCGCCGGTAGCTGGTGTCTTCGCTGGCACCGTAGTTGGCCAGCGGCGCGGGTGGCGCCGGCGGCGCCGGTGGCGGTGCCGCGACCGACATCGGTGTCGGATCATCGAGAATCACCGGCGGTGGTGCGGCCGGCGTCGGCGGTGGCGGAGCGGCACGCTCGATGACCTTCGGCGGCGGGCGCTTGGGAGGTTCCGGCGGCGGCGGCGGTGGTGGCGGTGGCGGTGGCGGCGGTTCGATGAAGGTGACCTCGACGACGTCTTGCGCCTCGTCTTCCGCTTGCGGCGGGGCGGTCGGGGTCAGCATCAGCATGAAGGCGGACACGTGCAACGCGATCGCGAACGAGAAGCCCGCCACGCGTGCCCAGCTGAACTTGGCCGAGCCGTCATCGGTATCGTAGATGGAGTGGTATTGCGTCATGCGTAGCCGAAAACGTCCGAGGTTCTGTCGTCACCCGTCCAGCTTGCCATACTTTTGAGTAAAAGCGTCAAACCGGGGGAATTGCGTAGCTTATATCAAGATGCGCCGTCGTGCCGAGCCTCAGCGCGAAGCGTTCTTGCGCAGCCACTCTTCGGCGGTCTGCTTGGTTTCCGGGAATTTCGCCGCCTCGCGGTAGGCTGCGACCAGGCCGGCCTTGTTGCCCAGGCCGAACTCGGCCCGACCGATGACGATCCAGGCATCACCCGGCCGGCGCAAGCCCTTGGCGATGGCTTCCTTGGCGTAGGTGCGGGAGTCGGCGTAGCGCTCCTCGTTGCTCAGGATGCGTGCGAGGTTCAACGCGTTCTCGCCGTCCTTGGCGAATGGCAAGGCCTGCTTGTAGGCCTCGATCGCTTCATTGGGCTGGTTGGAGAAGTAGTAGGCCTGGCCGAGCACGGTGTAGACCTCGGCATTGGGCTGCAGTTTCTGTTTGGCAAGGCCTTCCTTGACGATCTCGATGACCTTGGCTTCCTTGCCTTCGACGTTGAGATACAAGGCGTACAACTGGCGATAGCCGCGCTCGTCCAGCACGTCGCGCTGGCGTGCGGCTTCGAGCACCGCGATCGCCTTGTCGTTCTGGTCTTCCTGCGCGTACATCGTCGCGAGGTTGTAGATCAGGCGGGTGTCGGTCGGGTTCTTCGCGACCAGGGTTTCACCCAACGCGGTGGCCTCGGCGAACTTCTCCTGATTCATGTAGGCACCCATCAGCACCTGGTACCAGTTGTCGTTGGGCTTCTCGCTCGCGGCGATGGCGCGCTTCATTGCCTCGGCGGCCTGGTCCCAGCGCTCGAGCTGGTAGAGCACGCCACCCTTGAGCGCGAGCGTCTGCGGGTCTTCCTTGCGGGTTTCGGCCAGCAGGCGATCGAGGGTCGTGTTGGAGTCTTCGAACTTGTCTTCCTGATACTGCAGGTTGGCGATCTGCAGCATCGTGTCGTAGTGGCTGTTGTTGTCCAGGCCGTTCGCGTCGATGGCCTTCTGGTAGGCAGCGACGGCGCCGGGGAAGTCGTCCTTCTGGCTTTTGGCGATGCCGATCAATTGCCACGCGATCGAAAGCTCGTAGGGTCCGGCGCCCTTGTTGCCGACGATCTGCTCGCCGATGGCGATGACCTCGTCGTACTTGTCCTCCTCGTTCGCCTTGATCAGCTTGGAGAGGTCACGCTGCAGACGCGAGGACGGCTTGACCTTGGGCTCGACCCGGGTCGCATTGGGGTAGTGGGCTTCCTTCTGGGGTGCGTGCCCGTCATCGCCACGGCCGCGGCGTGCGGCATCCGCCGAACCCACCAGGAAGAGCGCCAGGATCAGACCGAGGAAGAGGGCTTTGCTGAGGGTTTTCGCATTCATGTCGGGTGTCCGAATACGGGTCGGCGCGCCGCGTGGGCGGGCAATGCTAGAGAGCGAGGGGCAAGCCTAGCGAGATCGCGATTCGCGCACAACCATTGCCAGGCGTATGGTCGTGACGGGCGTCGCGCTCAGGAACAATGCGGGCTGCGACCGGCCGCGCGTGCGGCCTCGTAGGCCGGCATCAGCGCCGGAGCGTTGTCGGCCAGAACCTTGGCGCGCTGCTGCGAGTCGGGATGGGTCGAGAGCAGGCGCGGCGGGGTCGGATTGCCGGCGCTGGCGCGGATCATGTTTTCCCACAGCAGGGCGGCTTGGCGCGGATCGAAGCCGGCCTTGGCCATGAGTTCCTGACCGATCCGGTCGGCCTCGCTCTCCTGCAGGCGCGAATACGGCAGCAACACGCCGACCTGGGCGCCCGCCCCGAGCAGTGCGACGACCTGCTTGACCTCCTCGGGCGAGGCCTTGCGTCCGACGTAGGCGCCCACGAGGTTGGTGCCGACATCGGCCAGCATGCTCTGCGACAGGCGTTCGGCGGAGTGGCGCGCGATCACGTGGCCGATCTCGTGGCCGATCACCGCGGCGAGCTGGTCCTGGGTCGTCGCGACGCGGAACAGGCCGGTATTGACCCCGACCTTGCCTCCGGGCAGGGCGAAGGCATTGGCCGAATCGATCGCGAACACCTGCACCTCCCAATCGAGCGACTGCCAGGGCGCCTGCAGTTGCGTCACAAGGTCGCGCACGACACATTCGGCGGCACCGCGCTTGCCGGTGTCGCCGGAGAGTTTGTCGGTGGCCTTCATCTGCTGGAAGGCGGCAAGACCCATCTGGTTGACCTCGGTATCGGACACCATCAGCAGCTGACGGCGCCCGGTCGGCGAAGTCGCGCATGCCGCAAGCAGGACGAACAGCGCGAGGACGAGGATCTTGCGTGCAGACATGGTGAAGCTCCTGGGTTTGTCCCCATGACTGGCGGGTCCGGGGACAGGAAAAGGGTGCCGCAGCGGTGCCGTCGTCACCCCAGTGTGGGAAAGTTGCGCCGGGCGAAATCCACCCGCTCGGCCGGATCGTTCGACAGTCCGCCACTGGCCTGCAGCGCCTCGACCTTGGCCAGCCGATGGCCGATGCCGTTGCCGTTGGCGATCTGGATCGCGAGCCCGGGACGCGCGTTGAGTTCCAGGATCATCGGCCCGTGCGTGCGGTCGAGCACGAAATCGACGCCGACGTAGCCCAGCAGCGAGAGCTCGTAGCAGCGCGAAGCCATCTGCAGCAAGTCGTCCCAGCGCGGGATCGAAAGCCCGACGATGCTGTGTTCGGTGTCCGGGTGTTCGCGGATGATCTCGGTGCCCCAGACCCCGCGCCGGGTGATGCCGGTCGGAATGTCGATGCCGACGCCGATCGCGCCTTGGTGCAGGTTGGCCTTGCCGTCGGACATGCGCGTGGGCAGGCGGATCATTGCCATCACCGGGTAGCCGAGGAACACGATGATGCGCACATCGGGTACACCACGGTAACTGACCCGGTCGAAGATCGGATCGAACTGGACGCAGTACTCGACCAGGAGATGATCGGGCTGACCGCCGAGCGAGAACAGGCCGGAGAGCGCATTGGAGAGGTGGTGATCGAACTCGCTCTTCGGCATCAGTTGGCCATTCGAGCGACGATACTTGTCGCCACGCCGCCCGGTGATCACGAGGATGCCGTCACCGCCGGAACCGTGCGCCGGCTTGACCACGAACTGCTCGCGCGAACGCAGGGTTTCATGCAATTCGGCGATCTCGTGCTCGGCCCGCACCACGGCGTAGAGCTCGGGCACCGGCAGGCCGGCGGCAATCGCCAGGCGCTTGGTGATGAGCTTGTCATCCACGCGTGGATAGAACTTGCGCTGGTTGTAGCGCAGCACGTAGTTGGCGTTGCGCTCGCCGATCCCGATCAGACCGATCTCGCGCAGGCGCCGGGCCGTCCGCAACAGGCCGTACATGGCGTCAGTCCACCTTGTCCGGTGGCGGCTGGGTGCTTTCCTCGTGCGTGCCCGTGGCCGGCAAATCGCCCTCTTCACCGGCAGCCGGTGCGGCCGAGGGAACATCCGTCGTCGTCACCGGCAGCGTCGGCATGCCGCCGGGAATCTCCGATTCGCGCGCCAGGTTGCGGAAGCGGAACAATTCGTTCAACCGGTAGCCGGAATAGCGCCCGAGCACGAGCGTGATCGCGAGCAGCACGAGCAGGATCTCCGGGAACACGAAGACGAAATGCTCGACCGGCTCCCAGCTCATCACCAGGTGCGCCAGCGCCGCCACCATCAGGGTACCGACCGCTTCGCGCATCGCCTGTGCGCCGCCACGCTCGTCCCAGCTGACCGAGATGCGCTCGATCGTCATGGTCATGATCACCATCGGGAACAGCGCCACCGACAGACCGACCTCGATCCCGAGCTGGTTGGACACGACCGAGACCGCGGCCATCAGCAGCACCACGACGATCAGGACCGAGGTCAGGCGCGGCACCAGCAGCAGGCGCAGGCGTTCCATGTAGAAGCGCACCAGCAGGCCCGCGCCCACGACCAGGGCAAACAGCACGATGCCGGCGAGCAGGCGCGTCTCGCGGAACGCCAGCGCGATCAGGATCGGCATGAAGGTGCCATAGGTCTTGATCCCGACGATGTTGCGCAGCAACAGCATGATGAAGGCACCGATCGGGATCATCAGCAGGATGCGGTACACCTCCTGCGCCTGCAGCGGCAGGCTCAGGAGCGAGTACTTCACCAGGTCCGCGTTCTGCACCTCCAGACGCTGCTGGGCCACGGCCATCGCGTCGGCCAAGTTGCGGGTGACGGAAAATCCGACACTCGCCGCCGGAGTGTCGTCGACCGCCAGCACCTCGGCGCCGCCGCGACTCCACAGGAACAGGTCGCGTGGCCAGCCCTCGGAGGCGGTGCGTGGGTTGATCGTCGACCAGCGCACGCCGTTGTGCACCTGCAACCAGGGCAGCAGCGGCTCGAAACGGTGGGTCTCGCCCAGCTCGAAGCCCCAGATCACGCGTGCCGGGATATGACGCACGCTCAGCAGTTGAGCAAGGAAACGCGCCTGCCCGGCCGGCGTGTCGTAGGCCTCGGACAACAGTGCGACTTCCTGGCTCGGGTTCTCGACGTTGAAGCGGCGTACCAGCTCCTGGGCGAAGGTGACGATGTCGGCCGAACCCTCGCGCACCTCGCCCAGCAGGATCTGGGCGGCCGAGGCATACGGCTCGTCGAGCTCGGGTGCATCACCGACCTTGGGTGTGTCGGTGAAGGCGTCGTCCGGCATCGGCCCGCGCACGACGTTGGCGCGGTAGTACAGGACCTGCTTGCCGGTGGCGCGCCGGATGGTCCACTGCGCCTCGCGCTTGCCGCCCTGACTCTCTTCGAGCAGGGAATAGCCGCGTGCGATGAAGCGCTCGTCGACCACGGTGAAACCCGGTGGTGCGCCAGGCAGGGCCAGACTCACTTTGTTGGCGCCGCGGCGTGGGGTGTATTCGACCCGCGCCTGCACGGTCCAGACCTCGACCTCGGTCTGGGGCTGCAGCGGAAAGTTCAACACCTGCCATTTGTACAGGATCGCGGCAATGCCGACGGCCGCGACCAACACCGCAAGCAGGTACAGGCTGGTCTTCTTCATGGGAACCGGTCAGATGTCCAGATTGGCGACGCGCAAGGCGTTCTTCTCGATGAAATCGCGGCGTGGTTCGACCACATCGCCCATCAGGGTCGAAAAGATCTGGTCGGCCGCCACCGCATCCTCGATCCGCACCCGCAACAGGCGCCGGGTCTCAGGGTTGACGGTAGTTTCCCACAATTGTTCGGGATTCATCTCGCCCAGACCCTTGAAGCGCTGCACGGTGCGGCCACGCCGCGCCTCGTCCATCAGGAAGTCGCGCACCTGGGCGAAGTTTTCCACCGCCTGGCTGCGTCCACCGCGGCGGATCTGGGCACCGGGCTGGACCAGATCGGCCAACTGGCGTGCGGCTTCCGTCACCGGGCGCAGGTCGCCACTGTCGAACAGTTCCGCCGGCAGGGTCTGGGTGACGCCGAGGCCGTGGTGCTGGCGTTCGATCACCAGGGCACCCGCCTGCCCGGCGCTCGCCGGTTGCACCTGGATTCGATAGCTCGGCTTGCCCAGGCCACGTTCGGCCAGACGCGCCTCCAGCCGCTGCGCCCATGCCGTCATCGCCGCAGCATCGGCGAAGCTGGCGGAATCGAGCGCCGGCAGGGTCAGCATCGCGCGCAGCACGTTGGCGTCGAAACGATGCGCCAGACGCTCGTCGATGGCCCCGAGTGCGGTCTCCCACGCACTCATCAGGCGTTCCAGTCCTTGGCCAGAAATTGCAGGAGTATCAATGGCATATGAGAATTCCGCACCCTCGACCGCATGGTTGATGAGGTAGGCACTGAGGGCCGCATCGTCCTTCAGATAAAGCTCGTTCTTGCCCTGCTTGATCTTGTACAGGGGCGGCAGGCCGATGTAGACGTGGCCGCGCTCGATCAATTCGGGCATCTGCCGATAGAAGAAGGTCAACAGCAGGGTGCGGATGTGTGAACCGTCGACGTCGGCGTCAGTCATGATGATGATGCGGTGATAGCGCAGTTTGTCGGGGTTGTATTCGTCCTTGCCAATGCCGGTGCCCAGCGCGGTAATGAGGGTGCCGACCTCGGCCGAAGACAACATGCGGTCGAAGCGTGCGCGTTCGACATTGAGGATCTTGCCACGCAACGGCAGCACGGCCTGATTCCTGCGGTTGCGGCCCTGCTTGGCGGAGCCGCCGGCCGAATCACCCTCGACGATGAAAAGTTCCGACTGCGCCGGATCCTTTTCCTGGCAATCGGCGAGCTTGCCCGGCAATCCGGCGATGTCGAGTGCACCCTTGCGTCGGGTCAATTCGCGGGCCTTGCGTGCGGCCTCGCGGGCGCGGGCCGCATCGACGACTTTTTCCGCGATCGCGCGAGCCTGCTGCGGGTTTTCCTGGAGGAATTCGGAGAATTTCTCGCCGAACACCGCCTCGACCACCGGTTTGACCTCGGAACTGACCAGCTTTTCCTTGGTCTGGGAGGAAAAGCTCGGGTTCGGAACCTTGACCGAAAGCACGGCAATCATGCCCTCGCGCATGTCATCGCCGGAGAGGTTGATCTTGGCCTGCCTGGCAATGCCGTTTTGTTCGATGTACTGGCTCAAACTGCGGGTCAGGGCCGAGCGAAAACCGGCGAGATGGGTGCCGCCATCCTTCTGCGGGATGTTGTTGGTGAAACAGAACATGGTTTCCTGGTAGGCATCGGTCCACTGCAACGCCACGTCCACGACGATGCCGGCCTGCTCGCCGGTGACGGAAATGACGCTGGGGTGGAGCGGCGACTTGAGCTGGGCGAGGTGCTCGACGAAGCTGCGGATGCCACCCTGGAACTGGAACACGTCGCGGCGGCCTTCCTCGCGCTGGTCGATCAGCTCGATCCGCACACCGGAATTCAGGAAGGACAGCTCGCGCAGGCGTCGGGCCAGGATCTCGTACTGGAATTCGACGTTGGTGAAGACTTCCGTGGCCGGACGGAAGCGGATTTCCGTGCCGTTGCGATCCGAGGGTTCCTGTTGCCGCAGCGGATACAGGGGTTCACCCATGGCGTATTCCTGACGCCAATGGAAACCATCTCGCCAGATGTCCATCCACAGGTGCTCGGACAGGGCGTTGACGACCGAGACGCCGACGCCATGCAGGCCGCCCGACACCTTGTAACTGTTGTCGTCGAACTTTCCGCCAGCGTGCAGCACGGTCATGATGACCTCGGCGGCCGAGACGCCCTCTTCCTTGTGGATATCGGTCGGAATGCCGCGGCCGTTGTCGCGCACCGAAAGCGAGCCATCGGCAAACAGCGTCACCACGACCGCATCGCAGTAACCGGCCAGCGCCTCGTCGATGGCGTTGTCGACCACCTCGAACACCATGTGGTGCAGACCGGTGCCGTCATGCACATCGCCAATGTACATGCCGGGACGCTTGCGCACGGCTTCGAGACCGCGCAGCACGGTGATCTTGCTGGAATCGTAGCCGTTGTTGCCGTTGGAATGATCGTGATTCATTGAATGCACCAATAGGGCGCGCGACCACATTGCCGAGGCGCGCAGCAGCGAAAGTCCGGGAAACCCGATTATACCAGTGGGCGCAATCGCCCTTGTTCCACGTGGAACACGCCGCTGGCCCGACAGCACCGTGTCGGCATCGTCTGCGCCGCCGTCATGCTGACGAAAGCCTGCGCCGGCACTCGCGCCAGCCAATCCAGTGTTGCGGCGAGGTGGGTGGCATCCAGTTCCGAAGGAAGATCATCGAGCAGCAGGACCGGCCACTGACCTCGACTGGCGGCAAAGGACTCCGCCTGGGCCAGCAGACAGGCGAGCACGACCAGCTTTTCCTGGCCGCGGGAAAACATCTCGCGATGGCGCAATTGTTCGAAGCCGATGCTCCAGTCCGAACGATGCGGTCCGACCGTCGTGTGCCCGAGAGCACGATCCCGGGCACGGGTGTTGCGCAAGGCTTCGTGCAGGGACGCCGCATCCGCATCGCTCGATCCACTGGCCTGGAAGAGCAGACGCGGCGCACCCAGTTCCGGAAGGAAACGCAGGCTCATCGCGGCCAACGTCGGACGGAAAGCCTCCAGCCACTGTCCACGCAAACGCTCGACACTAACTCCATGCTGGGCCAGTTCCATGTCCCAGGGTTCAAGCTGTGCATCGGTTGCGACCTGTTTCAGCAGCGCATTGCGCTGGCGCAAGGCTCGCTGATAGCGCCGCCATGGTTCGATGAACGAGGGTTCCACGTGGAACAAGGCCCAATCCACGAACCGTCGCCGGTTTTCCGAGCTGCCGCTCACCAGGGCGTGACTGTTGGGTTCGAAACACACCACCGCCAGCTCATGAAACAACCGGCTCAAGCGCGTGACGGGTTGCCCGTCCACCCGTGCTTCCCATCTGCGCGGCCCCCGTGCCAGGCCGAGGCGAACCTTGCGCGATTCACGTTCGGCATCCAGTTGCGCAAATACCCGGAGCTCGCTTTCACCGTGGCGAATCAGGGCATCGCGGACGCTGCCGCGAAACGAGCGGCCACTGGAGAGCACATGGATGGCTTCAAGGATCGAGGTCTTGCCGGCACCGTTGTCGCCGATGAGGACATTGATGCCTGCCGCCGGATGCAGTTCGATCCGATCGAACAGTCGCAACTGCTCGATCGTCAGAGCCTCAATGCGCATGCCGGATCCGATCGTGGAACCGCAACATTGCGCCAGCTTTACAGTCGCATCGGCATCACGACGTGGCGACTGCGCTCGTTGCTGCCTTCCTGCAGCAGGGCGCTGGAATTGGTGTCGCGCAGGTTCATAACGACGGTTTCATCGCGCAGCGCATTGAGCGCTTCGAGCAGGTAGACCACGTTGAAACCGATTGCGAGGGTGTCGATCGAGCACTGCGCCTCGATTTCCTCGGTCGCTTCTTCCTGCTCGGGATTGTGTGAATTGATCCGGATCTGACCGGGCGTGAATTCCATCTTCACCCCGCGATACTTCTCGTTGGAGAGGATCGCGGCGCGTTGCAACGCAGCCTTGAGCACCTCGCGTTCGATCCGAACCTGTTTGTCGGCACCGATCGGGATCACCGCGGCGTAGTCGGGGAAACGGCCGTCGATCAACTTCGAGGTGAAGGTGACATCCTCGCGCCGCACCCGCAGGTGGTTGCGACCGACTTCTAGGGTGATCTCGCGATCCCCGCCTTCGAGCAGACGCTGCAGTTCCAGCACGCCCTTGCGCGGCAGGATCAGTTGTCTGCGAGCCGGGGCAGGATTTTCCAGAGCGGTTTCGCAGGAAGCCAGACGATGGCCGTCCGTCGAAACGCAACGCAGGATCTGCGCATCGAAATCAAACAACAGGCCGTTGAGGTAAAAGCGCACGTCCTGCTGCGCCATCGCAAACGAAGTGCGTTCGATCAACTCGCGCAAGGCAGCTTCGGACAACTGGAAGCGCGCTTCGACATCGAGCGTGTCGGTTGCCGGGAAGTCGCTCGCCGGCAGCGACGAAAGCACGAACCGGCTGCGCCCGGCACTGACCGTGATGCGTTCGCCGGTGGAATCAAAGCGCAGGCGCGAACCATCGGGCAGGGCGCGCACGATTTCGAACAGCTTGCGCGCGGGTATCGTCGTTTCGCCAGCCTGGGTATCGTCATCCAGCGCCGCACGCGCCACCAGTTCGACTTCCGAATCCGACCCGGTGACCGAAAGGCCATCCGCGTCGGCCTTGACCAGCAGATTCGACAACACCGGCATGGTCTGGCGCTTTTCGACGACACCGATGACCTGTTGCAGGGGCTTGAGGAGAACTTCGCGTTGAATGGCAAATCGCATGGTCGATCCCGTCTTCCTGATGCTGTATGTAAAAGACTCAAAGCGGTTGTGGTGGGCTGGCTGATTTCAGTGGATTTCCTGAAAAATCCTTTGTTTTCAGCTTGTTGCAGATGAAAATCCTGGTGAGTGGGCGACCCTGGACAGGTGTGCTGCCTGTGGACAAGTTCCGCCGCCAAAAAACATCCCCGGTTTGTCCACAGCTTGCCACGCGTCGGCCCACCGTTCGTGCCAGGCGCCACAATGCCTCATTCTGTCAGCTTGCGCATCAGCTTGTCCCAGTCCTCGCGCAGCACGCCATCGGTGTCGAGCAGGCCGCGGATCAGGCGATCGGCGTGCATCACGGTGGTGTGATCGCGACCGCCGAAGTTGTCGCCGATCTCGGACAGGCTGTGCGAGGTCAGCTCCTTGGCCAGGGTCATCGCGAGCTGGCGCGGGCGAGCCAGTGAGCGGGTGCGGCGCTTGGAGAGCAGGTCGGCAAGACGCAACTGGTAGTAGTCGGCGACAAGCTTCTGGATGTTGCCGATCGAGATCGCCTGCTTGTGCGTTCGCAACAGATCGCGCAGGGTTTCTTGGGCAAACTCGGCGGTGATCGCATGGCGAGTGAAATTTGCGCGCGCAGCAAGGGTGTTGAGTGCGCCTTCCAGGTCGCGCACATTCGAGCGCATGTGTTTGGCCATCAGATAGGCGACATCGTCCGGCAACGCGACGCCGCGCTCGCGCGCCTTGTGGATCAAGATCGCGGCGCGGGTCTCGAAATCGGGTGGATCGATCGACACCGCCAGCCCCCACCCCAAACGCGACTTCAACCGCGGTTCGAGGTTGTCCACTTCCCTGGGGTAGCGGTCGCAGCTCAGGATCATCTGCTGCTTGCCGTCGAACAGGGTGTTGAAGGTGTGGAAGAACTCTTCCTGGGTCGTGTTCTTGCCGCCGAAGAACTGGATGTCGTCCAGCAGCAGCGCGTCGACATGACGGAACTGGCGCTTGAACTGGTCCATCGATTTGTCCTGCAACGCCCGCATCATCGCGCTGAAGAACTGTTCCGAGCGCAGGTACAACACCTTCATGCCCGGGCGATTGGCACGCATCAGGTTGCCGGCGGCATGCATCAGGTGGGTCTTGCCGAGGCCGGTGCCGCCGTAAAGCAGCAGCGGGTTGTAGGCCTGACCCGGATTCTGGGCGACCTGCCAGGCCGAGGATTTGCCGAGCTGGTTGGACTTGCCCTCGACGAAGTTGTCGAAGGTGTACGTGGTTTCGAGATTGGTCTCGAATGCTTCCGTCGGCGGCGCGCGCCGACGGGTGGCGGGGGTGCGAGACTCGACCGCCCGGTCCAGGCTGCCGACCTCGATTCGCACCGAGGCCATCGTCTTGCCCGAGGCCTGACGCAGCAGTTCGAGGATGCGCGACAGGTAGCGTTCGCGCACGGTGTCGACCACGAAGGCGTTCGGGGCATGCAGGAGCAGGCCGGAGCCATCGGGCTCGGCTTCGACCTGGAGCGGTTTGAGCCAGGTGACGAAATCCTCCTGCGGGAGTTCGGCTTCGAGGTGGGACAGACAAAGTGGCCAGGCGGCAAGCATGGGGAAACGCGGCTCCACACAGGACGCACCCGGGCGCCTGCGACGAATTGAAACGAAAAGGAAGCAGCAGTCTACCCGCAACCTCGTCCTGCTGCCGCAGCGATGATCGAGGGCCGCTCGGGCCACCGCCCTGCCACGTCGAAGTTCTTGACGGTGTGCCCGCGACCCGGGATGCAACACGTTCAACGAATCCAGGGAAAGGGTGGCACCCTGATGGGCGTGCAGCATCGAACATCGTGCTTGGCCGCCCGGCCCGGATCGCCGACAATGGTCGGGTTTCAGTCCATCCACGCAGCCATGCCGGCTGCGCCATCCCCGGAGGATCCACCATGGCCGAACCCGTGCTGACACCGCCCCCAGGCGGCGCCAGGATTTCCATCCACAACGGCAAGCTCGCCGTTCCCGACAATCCGATCATTCCCTTCATCGAAGGTGACGGCACCGGTCCGGACATCTGGCGCGCCTCGGTACGCGTGCTCGATGCAGCCGTCGCGCGCGCCTATGGCGGCACGCGCAAACTCCACTGGCTCGAGGTCTTCGCTGGCGAGAAGGCCAACAACCAGTTCGGCACCTGGCTGCCGGAAGCCACGGTGCAGGCGTGCCGCGACTACCTGGTTTCAATCAAGGGTCCGTTGACCACGCCGATCGGCGGCGGCATCCGCTCGCTCAACGTCGCGCTGCGCCAGATGCTCGATCTCTACGTCTGCCTGCGTCCGGTGCGCTGGTTCAAGGGCGTGCCCAGCCCGGTGAAGAATCCCGGCCTGGTCGACATGGTGATCTTCCGCGAGAACACCGAAGACATCTACGCCGGCATCGAGTGGGCCGCCGGCACGCCGGAAGCGCAGAAGGTGCTGGACTTCATCGCCGCCGAGTTTCCCCAGGCCTTCGGCAAGATCCGCTTTGGCTCGCAGGACAAGACCAATGCCTGGCAGAAGGCGCTGGAAAACGTCGGTGGCGCGCAGCGGAACCTGCCGGTACAGGTCGGCATCGGCATCAAGCCGGTGTCCTGGCTGGGCACCGAGCGCCTGGTGCGCAGCGCGATCGAATACGCCATCACCAACCAGCGCAAGTCGGTGACCCTGGTGCACAAGGGCAACATCATGAAGTTCACGGAAGGCGCCTTCGCCGACTGGGGCTACAAGGTGGCACGCGAGGACTTCGGTGCGGTGGAACTCGACGGCGGGCCCTGGCACGTCATTCCCGAGGGCAAACCCGGCGCCGGCATCATCATCAAGGACGCCATCGCCGATGCCTTCCTGCAGCAGATCCTGCTGCGTCCGGCCGAATATGATGTTTCCGCCACGCTCAACCTCAACGGTGATTATCTTTCCGATGCGCTGGCGGCGCAGGTGGGCGGCATCGGCATCGCGCCGGGTGCCAACATCAACTACGTCACCGGCCACGCCGTGTTCGAGGCCACCCATGGCACCGCGCCCAAGTACGCCAACCTCGACAAGGTCAATCCGGGGTCGGTGATCCTCTCGGGCGAGATGATGTTGCGCTATCTGGGCTGGCACGAGGCGGCCGATGCCATCATCCACGCGATGGACGTGGCGATCGGCAACAAGACCGTGACCTACGACTTCGCCCGCCTGATGGAAGGTGCGAAGGAAGTGAAGTGCTCGGAGTTCGCCGACGAGCTGATCAAGGCACTCTGAACCGGGCAATTCCTGGCAAGACCCGGGAACGTTTTGCGAAAAGGCACCGCCGCGAGGGGGTGCCTTTTCGCATCTGACAGGCACCGAGCAGGATCGAGGCCTTGATGAATCAGGTCTTCCAGAACGGTCCGCGCCAGCCGCATCGCTTTAGAATGATCGCTTCGTTGTCTGCGGATTCGCCCGTGTCCCTCGCCGCCTCCCTGCTGTTTGCGCTCTCGCTGACGTCACCACCGGCCCCAGGTCATGCGCTCATGCTCGACATCCGGGGTGCGGATGCAGCGCAGGTGGAGGCGACGAAGCAGACACCCGGCGTTGCCTGGTGGCTGGAACTGGGGGATCGTCTGTTGCTGGTGGAGGATGACACCACGGCGCTGACCTTGCCGGCGGCGGTCGCGCGCCTGGAGGAGTGGTCCGCGCTGACGCCGAACCGGCTGGCGTTGCGCCTGATTGATGGTGATGCGGCGCGCGAAGCGCCCGGACGCCTGCTTGCCCGCGCCGGACATTGGCAGTTGCGCCTGCTCGAACCCGGCACTGCCTTGCCGCAGGCACGCGACGAGAGCGAAGCCTGGCACGGGGTCGAGCCAAACGAGGTGCTGGCGCAGCGTTACCGGCCCGATCCGGCGCGCGCTGCGCCGCCCGATCCGGCGATTTTGCCGGTGGTCGAGGCGATCGACAGCCAGCGCTGGTTCAACGACCTTGCGCAACTGTCCAACTGGGATCGTTCCAGCTACGGCACCACGGGACTGTTCGCGGCACGCGACTGGATCGGTGCGCGCTTTGCCGATCTCGGTCTTGCGGTCGCGATGCAGGACTTCACCATGCCCGGTCCGGGCGGCACGATCACCCGCCAGAACGTCGTCGGCACCTGGACCGGCACGACCTGGCCGGACGAGTGGATCGTGATCGGCGCACATTACGACTCGCGCAACGGCAGCGGCTCCTCGGTATCGCCGACGCCCGGTGCCGAGGACAACGCCAGCGGCTGCGCCGGGGTGATCGAACTGGCCCGCGCGGTGCTGCCGTTCCAGCCGCAGCGCACCCTCGTCTTCGTCTGCTATGCCGGCGAGGAGCAGAACCTCTATGGCAGTTCGGCGCACGTGACCCGACTCCAGAACGAGGGTCATCTCGCCAAGGTCCAGGCGGTGATCGTGATGGACATGATCGGCTACAGTGCCGACGCCCAGCTCGATGTCGATTTCGAGAGCAAGGCCACCTGGCTGCCTTATCTCAACCGCTTCGCCGCCGCCGCCGCGACCTACGTGCCGGAATTGAACGTGACCCTGAGCACCAATCCGTTCGGTTCCGACCACATGCCCTATCTCAACAAGAACAGGCAGACCCTGCTTGCGATCGAGTCGGACTGGGACGTGTATCCGTACTATCACGCCGCGACGGATCTGCCGGTGAATGTCGGACCCCACGCGCAAGCCATGGGTGGCGCGATTCTCAAGACCAATGCCGCAATGCTTGCCGAACTGGCCGGCGTCGCGCAGCCGGCCGCGGTCTTCCACGACGATTTCGAGGATGCCACCCTGCCCCGTGCCACGCCCTGACCCGGGTACGGATTTTTCCTGCGATGGCAGCCACTTCCCGTCGGTGTCGGCTTGATGCACTCTAGACGCGACGCAAATGTCGCGCCGATTGTCGCTACGGGGGGCGTCATGCAGGTCGCAGCATCCTGCACCAGGCTTTGTCGACACCGGCGTCGTGATGCCGGTGGCAAATGCGTGCGGTTTGTCTGCATCGCGCTGCTGGCACTTTTCGCCTGCCTGGTCGGCAGCGATGCACTGGCGCGGCAGGACGCCTCGGTCGTCAGCCCGACGAGCACCGGCGACAGCCCCGATGCCGTCGTCGTCGAGGCGCGTCAACGCATCGCTGCAGGTCAGTTCCTCGATGCGGTGCAAGTGCTTCAGGGTTCGATCCGGGACGACGATGGCAGCGATCCCACCCGTCTTGCGCGCCGCCTAGGCACGCTCGGCGTCGCATTGAATCAGGCCGGAGCGATCGGCGAGGCGATCGTGGTGCAGCATCAGGCCCTGGCCTTGTATGAATCCATCGATGATCCGGCAGGACGCAGTGCAATCACCACCAACCTCGGCAATTCGCTCAGTGCGCTCGGCGATCGGGCGGGGGCGCGGCATTATTTCGAGGAGGCATTGGCACTGAAGCAACGCCACGGCATCAGCCGTGGCGTTGGCGTGATCGAGAACAACCTCGCCGACCTCGACGAAACCGAAGGCAAGCTGGTCGAAGCCCGACACGCGCTCGAACGGGCGTTGTCGGCCTATGCGGCCGAACAGAACCCGCGCGGAGAATGCCTCGCCCGCGGCAATTACGCGCGCGTCCTGGCCAAGCTCGGCGAACACGTCGCCGCGCAGGAGCAGATCCGCCTCGCGGAAGCGCTCGCGACGGCGCAGGACTATCTGCCCGGCACGCTCGCCACCCTGATCGCACACGCCGATACCCTGCTCGCCTACGTCGACCGGATGCAGCCCGTACCCGACGAGCGCGAGCGCCTGCTGCGGCGCGCCGAGGACTCGCTGCAACAGGCGCTGGGCCTGAGCCGCGGGCGTGACGATCTCGAACACGAGATCGCAACGCTCGACGATCTCGTGCGGGTGCGCGAACGGCAGGGCGACCCGGCCGCGGCGCTTGCCCTGGTGCACACCTTGCGCGAACGCGAACAAAGTCAACGCGAGCGCCTGAGCAACACACGCGCCGCCGTGCTCTCGGTGCGCTACGAGCACGACCGCCAGCAGCGCGAGATCGAACGCCTGCGTGAACGCGAGAATGCCACCGACGCACGGGTGCTGCGCCTGCGCCATGGCCTGTGGCTGCTGGGCGCGCTGCTGCTGGCTGCCAGCGCGGCCGCATTTGTCTTCGGGCGAGGTTATCGCCGGCACCGGGTCGATGAAGCGGATTTGCGCGCGCACAACCAGACCCTGTCGGGTTCGCTCGCGCAGGTCGAGCAGGAGCGCCAGCGTTCCGAGGCGCTCGCGCTGCGTCAGCGTCGCTTCCTGCGTCTGGCCAGCGATGACCTGCGCGAGCCCTTGCTCGAAATCCGCACGCTGGCCGAGCGCTCGCTGGTGGAAGAGAGTCCCGAACTGATGCGCCGCCACCATGCCGGCATCGCCCAGCGTGCCGCCGACCTGCTCTGGGTGACCGACCAGATGCTCGAAAGCGCCGAACATGACATCACCCGTCCTGCCGAACAGCGCCGCGAGACCCTCGACCTCGTGGTGACCTTGCGCGAGCTCGTCGAGGAAGCTTCGCAGCGCGCCCTGCACAACGACCAGGAGCTGTTGCTGGAGTGCGCGCTCGAACAGGCCATGGTGCGGATCGAACCGACCCGCTGTGCGGTGGCACTGCGCGAGTTGATCGACATCGTGCTCTACCTCAATCCGGCGCGGGCGCGTCTGCGCTTCTCGCTCACGCGCGTCGGCGATGACTTCCGCATCGGCCTGGATTCGGGTGTCGCGCGCCTGCCCGACTGGAATGACATCGCGCTCGGGCAGGACGAGGGTGATGTGACCTTGCGCCTGGCGCTGGCCTGGATCCAGCACGCAATCCAGGACAACGGCGGACGGATTCGGGGCGAATGTCGAATCGAGGATTCGCGTCGCGAAATCGTCATCCACTTTCCCGCCACGCCCGAGCCTGTGTCGCCGCCTTCCGCCTGAATCTCAGCGCCGCAGCCGCCGCGCCACGGCCGGACGCCAGAACAGGGCGAGCGCCACGCCGACGCAGAACCCGCCCAGGTGCGCCCACCACGCGACCGCACCGAAGGCCGGACCGATGAAGGTGAAACCCAGTTGCAGCAAGGCCCAGATCGCGATCAGCAGCGACGCCGGGGTGCGGACGAATTCCAGGAACAGTCCGAGCGGGATCACGAACCCGAGGTGGGCCTTCGGGAACAGCGCGAGGTAGGCGCCGATCACGCCGGAGATCGCGCCGCTCGCACCGACGATCACCACCGCGTGGGTCGTGGCCAGTGACATCGCGGCGGCGAGGTTGGCCAGTGCCCCGGACAACAGGAACAGGACCAGCAGGCGTCCCGGGCCGAGCGCACGCTCGGCGGGAATGCCGAAAATCATGAGGAACAGCAGGTTGCCGACCAGATGCAGCCAGTCGGCGTGCACGAAGATCGCGGTGAACAGGCTCAGCACGCGGCCATCGAGCAGCACATCCCAGCCGAACTCGCCGCGCAGCAGGGTTTCCGGAACCGTGCCCCAGCGCTGCAGGAAGGCCCCGCGCACGCCGGCATTGCCGAGCGCCAGCCAGATCCAGACCACCATGCAGGTCACCACCAACAGCGGCGTCGCCCATGACGGCGGTGGACGACGACGCGAGGGCACGTGCACGAACATCTCAGGGCCTGCGAGCGGTTCGGGTGTCGCAGCACGGGTGTTCGAAGCGGTCGCGTCGCCCGGGCCGGGATGACCGACTCATGGCCGGGAAACCAGGAAGCGCCGCCCGTGCCAGGCGATCGCGACGCCATCGGGGCGGATCTCGTCGAGCACCAGGCCGGGCGCGAGCGCGTCGCCCTGGCGATAACGCTTGCCATCGATCAGAACGAAGCGCGCCGGCGGATCGGGGTCGTAGACATGCATTGACAGGCGCAGCGGCGGCAGGCCCTCGCGTTCGGCGGTGGTCATGCCGGCAAGGTGCGGAAGAGCTTCGAGCGGCGCAGCCGCCGTGGCCGGCGGTGGCTTCGCGCTGTCCTCGTTGCGAGCCGGTGGCGGCGTGTCCGGATGTGGCACCGGCGCAGTCTCCACGGACCGCATGGGTCGTTCAGGAACGCGCGGACGGGGTTGCGCGAGCGGCACCGCGCCGGCGGGTACCGGCATGGATTCGCGCTCGGTGCCGATGAATTCGGCATCTTCCGGTACCGGGACATTGGCAATGACTTCGGCTTCCGCACGCAGTGGTGTTGGTGCACGCGCTTCCGTCACGGCGGCCGTGGATGCAGGTGGCGATGCCGGCAGCGACAGGGCAACGGCGGCGGCGGGCGCGTCGGGCGCAACGACGCCGACGGGTTGCGTCGGCGTCGTGCCAAACCACCAGCGCCAGCCCGCAACCACACCCAACGCCAGCGCCAGTGTCACCAGCGCGCCGATACCGACGCCGCGCCAATCCATGTGTCGCGACGCAGGGTGCAGCGGGGCGGGCGCGAGCAGGTCCGGCGCTCGCCCGAGACGCCGTTCGGCTTCGGATTTCTTCAGCGCTTCGAGGATCAGCGACATGGCGGTTCAGTCCCGGCAACGGTGGTGGTCAGGTCCATTGCGTGCGTGTTCACTTGAGGTGACGGCGCAGGTGCGGGCCGGCGCGCTCGTTGCCGATCGCGGCCAGCAGCGTTTCCGGGCCGACGATGCCATCGGGCACGAGGCCGGCGGCACCCTGCAATGCGCGCACTCCGGCCACCACCGGCGCGTCGAAGATCGCCGGGCCATCGAGGTCCAGTTGCGCCATGCCGCTTTCGACCAGCCGCCGGCGCAGCCACTCGACCGCCGGACCCGAATCACCCAGGCGCAAGGTCATGCCGGAGACGAAATCCGGCACGCGCCAAAGGGCGAAGTATTCACCCAGCCAGTACGCCTCCAGATCGCTGCGTGCAAGGTCGAGCGTGTCGCCGTCCACGCCCAGGCGCACACGGCTCGCATCGATGCCCAGCAGCACCGCCCAGACATCCTGCGAATCCACCCGCAGGCGCAGCACCACGGGTCGGCCGAGTGCGGCGAGCTTGGCCAGATTGCCGCTGCCGCGCAGGCAATGCACGCCGACGGCGACCACCGCGGGACATTTCAGCACGGTCGCCATGTCGGCCTGCGCGGCGCGCAACTTCCACAGTCCGAGCAGGCGGGTGAAGGCGGCCTCGCGTGCGCCGCGGCCGGGGCTGGCGAGGGTTTCGGGATCGGCCAGCGGTGGTGCGACCGATGCGGCCACCCGATCGGGTGTGGATTCCACAAGTGTCGCGGGCAGCGCCGCGGCCGGCGGCTCGACCACCGGCCGGGACCAGAGCGCGATCAGTACCAGCAGCAACGCGACCAGGGCCAGCCAGGCCGTGCGCGGCAGGCGCCAGCGCCGCAGCGGCGAGGCCAGCAGTTCGCGCGCGGCCTGTTCCACTTCACGCTCGCCGATCTGCGTGTGTTCGGCGACGTAGCCGGCCATGAGGGCACGGTCGGCGAGCGTGTTGATCAGACGCGGCACGCCGCCGGAACGCCGGTGCAGGCGGCGCACCGCCAGTCGGCTGAAGGGAAAACGTGCAGCGCCGGCCACGGCAAGGCGGTGGCGCAGGTAGGCCTCGGTTTCATCCTCGTCCAGCGGCATCAGGTGGTAGCGTGCGGTGATGCGCTGGGACAATTGGCGCAGCTCCGGCTGGGCCACCAGCGCGCGCAGTTCCGGCTGACCCAGCAGGATGATCTGCAGGAGCTTCTGCGTCGCCGTTTCCAGGTTGGTGAGCAGACGGATCTGTTCCAGTGCCTCGGAGGACAGGTTCTGGGCCTCGTCAACGATCAGCACCACGCGCAGACCCTTGCCGTAGGCATCGATCAGGAAGGCGTTGAGGGCATCGACCAGGCCCTTGAGCGAATCGCGTCGGCCGGCAATGTCGATGCCCAGTTCCTCGGCGATGCTCTGCAGCAATTCGATCGGATTCAGACGCGGATTGAGGATCAGGGCAACGCGCACGTTTGGCGGCAACTGCTCCAGCAGCAGCCGGCAGAGCGTGGTCTTGCCGGTTCCGACCTCGCCGGTGAGCTGGACGAAGCCGCCGCCGCCGCCCTGGCCGATGCCGTAGAGCAGGTGCGCGAGCGCATCGCGATGACGCTCGCTCAGGAACACGAAGCGCGGATCGGGCGTGATCGAGAAAGGCGCTTCGCGCAGGCCGTGGAAGTCGAGGTACATGCAGGTCCGCGGGAGTGATGGTGCGCCGCTGTGTTCGGGTGACGGCAACGGGCCACTGTAGCCAGCGCGCGGCCCGGACTGCGTTAGGAATAGGTTAAAGGATGTTCGATCATCAGTGCCCGACGACGCAGTTGCGGCCGCCGTGCTTGGCTTCGTAGAGTGCCGCGTCGGCGCGTGCCAACAGGTGTTCCATGGTTTCTTCCCCGGTGGCGGGCATCGCGATCGCAACGCCGATGCTGACCGTGGTGAAATCGAGATCGATGCGTCCGGCATGGGGAATGGCAAGTGCGGCGACCGCGGCGCGCATCTCTTCGGCCATGCCGAGTGCGCTTTCCAGGTCGGTATCAGGCAACACCGCGGAGAACTCCTCGCCGCCGTAACGCGCAACCAGGTCGCCCGGGCGTTGCACCGCCGCACCCAACGCTGCGGCGATTCGACGCAAGGCCTCATCGCCCGCACCGTGGCCGTGATAGTCGTTGTAGTCCTTGAAGTGATCCACGTCGATCATCATCGCCGCGAGCGGCGCGTTTTTGCTCCTGGCCACGAACCACTGCTCGTGGAGCGTTTCCATGAATACCCGTCGATTCGCCAGGCCGGTCAAAGCATCCGTGCGTGCCATCTGGGCCAGGCGCGCGTTGAGGTCTTCGAGATCCCGGGTCCGCATGGAAACGAGCGATTCCAATTCCTGTTGACGTTGCGCCATATGCCGACCCCGCCAGCGCAGGAGGAGAAACGCGGCGAGACCGCCGCAGATCAACAGGATCATCACGCCGAAGAATCGCGCCCACCAGGTTTCCTGCCAGCGCGGCAGTACGGTGAACTCGTAGTGGGCCGGCATCGCGAGCACGTCCTGCACGCGCGCCTGAAGTTCGAACCGATACGCACCGGGCGGCAATTGCGGATAGCTCTGGTGCCGTTCCGCCGTGGCGGGTGACCAGGCCGCATCGAGCGGCAAGAGGCGATAACGAAAGCGCACCGCCTGCGGATCGCGCAGGCTCGCAGCGGTGTAATCGATCCGAATCGGCTTTTGCTCCGGCGCGAAAGCCTGGCCGGCCGGAGCATTTGCCAAGCCGGGAACGCTCGCCCCGTCGATCCATGTCGTCAAGCGCCACGGAGGGGGTTGCATCGGCAGCATGCGTCCGACGCGGATCTGGCCATAGGCCGTGAAGGCAGCGCGTCCGTCGTCCAGCTCGATGATCCGAGGCAAACCGACCCCAGCCCATCGGGCACCCTCGTGGCCGGTTGCCGCCTCGTACATGTCGAACTCGGGGGCCGGCTTTCCCGCTTCGAGATGACGGCGCAGGTTGCGTTCGGACACCCGCGCCACGCCCGTCTCGCCAATTTGCCAGAGGGCACCCTTGCCATCGCGCCACAACAGCCACGCATGCGCCAAGGCCGGCGTTTGCCGGCGCGAGCCATCGCGGCCCCACAGCACCAGGTGGTCGTTTTGGAGTAGCCACAGATGTCCTGAATCGGCCGACAGGATGGCCCGCACGGGGCCCTTTTCGTCCAGTCTGTGCCAACCAGCGGGACCGACATGCACGAGACCGTTCTCATCGCCGATCCAGGCACTGTCATCACCGGCATCCAGCAGCGCCGCAACCCCGAGTGACACGCCGCGCGGGTAGTTCTGCGCGATGCGATCACCCACACGATGTTGCAGGCGATCGTTCTGGAGCACCCAGATGCCGCCGGCCCCGACCGGCGCCAGTGCCGTGCTCGGATGCGGATCGACGAGAGTCCACCGGCCGCCGTTGTGCAGGCGGCACAGGCCACCTTCGCCTGCCAGCCAGAGGGTGTCCGACGCTTCGCGCCAGATATCCTGCAAGGCATCACCGCAGGGTGTGGGAACTGCGTCGAGCGTGCGCGCCTGATCGAGGTGGACGAGGCCCCCGCCGTAGGTCGCGATCCACAAGTTCCCATCCGGCCCCTCGGCGATTCCCGACAGAAGCTTGGTTGGCAGGCCATCCTCGAACTGGATCACCTCCATGCCGGTCAGGATGAACCGTTGCAGCCCGGCACCTGTGGTTGCCACCCAGACGTTGGCCTCGCGATCCTCGAAGATCGCGGTGACGAGCTCGCCTCGCAAACGCCTGTCGCCATGCCGCCAGAGCCCGTTCGGATCGCGGATGTAGAGTCCGTCTGCATGAGTGCCAAGCCAGAGTTCGCCATTGCTCAGGAAGGCCATCTCGCGAATCCGCTGCGCCGGTGTTTCGACAGGAATGGCAGGCGCGGAATTCCGCAACAGGCGAACGTTGGCACCACCAAACCACAGTTCACCTTGCGAGCCTTGCGCGAAAGTGAGTACGGGCACCTCGGCATCACCCCCACGCAGAGGCTGCCAGGAGTCTCCCGTGCGGCGTTGCACGCCGGTCATCGTGGCGGCCAGCAGTGCATGGTCATCGGGCGAGATCGCGATGTCGAAGACCGTCTTTCCCTCCAGACCCGGCAGTCGAACCAGGCCGGAATCGGGATCCAGGCGCTGGATTCCGTTGCTGGTGGCAAGATGGAGTGCGCCGTCGAGCCAGCGCAGGCGGCGAATCTGCAGGTTGACCGGATCGATGTCGAAGACACGCTCGACCTTTCCCTCGGCGAGGACGCGCAGGCTGTTCCCGCCGGCAACCCAGAGTCGGCCCTGCGGGTCCGCGAGAAGCGCGGAGATGCTGGCGTGGTGCGGGTCTGCGGTCGAAACGCTCAGCCAGTTCGAACCGTCGAAGCGAAACAGGCCGGCGCCGCTGCCGACCCACAGGAACCCATCCGGCGTCTGCGCCATGGCAGTCGGTTCGGTGTTCTGCGGCAGCGCGTAGGCCGCTACCCAGCGCGCAACATCAGCCTGCCCGCACGCGATGGATGAGGTCAGCAGCAGCACGAGGCACAAGCATGTCCGGATTGCGCGCATGGGTGAATCATAGGCTGACACTTCTCGTGCCGCAGCGTGAGCTGCCGCACGGAACCTGCATTTATCCGCAGTCCCCGGCGTGGTTCCGGCATCACCCGAACAATGACGCCGTTTCGACGGCGCTTGACGCGACCGCCACGAATGGCCCTATCCTGTGCACGCCGGTGCAGGTGCGCCGGCGCCCGGAAGGGGAGTAGCTCTTCGTTGCCGCATCGTCAGGACGGGTCGCACTGCGGCCCCGGTGCGGCAGGTGCTCGACCCGCGTCGAGTGCGAGCAAGACCTTCGCCATGATGGCGAAGGTGTGCCCGAAATTCAGGCCCCGGTCGTCATGCGGCCGGGGCCGTTGCGTCTTTCGGAGCGCGTGATGCACAGCATAGCCACCCCTGCCCTCTGGCTCGTCTTCGCAACCCTCATCATCGCCGCGCTCGTGGTCGATCTGACGATGATGCGCAGGATCGGGCCGCACCGCGTGCGGATGCGCGAGGCGCTGATCTGGAGCATCGCCTGGATCGGCCTGGCCCTGCTCTTCAACGCCGGCCTGTGGTGGTACCTGGATGCCCATTTCGGCGCCGCGGTGGCGCGCGAGGCGGGGCTGGCCTTCCTCACCGGTTATCTGGTGGAAAAAGCCCTCGCGATCGACAACATCTTCGTGTTCCTGCTGGTGTTCGGTCACTTCGCGGTGCCGCCAGTGCAGCAGCAGCGCGCCCTGGTCTACGGCATCATCGGCGCGATCGTGCTGCGCGCCGTGCTGATCCTGATCGGGGCGGCCCTGATCCAGCATTTCCATTGGGTCCTTTACCTGTTCGGCGCCTTCCTCGTGTTCACCGGGATACGCATGCTGCGCGCTGGCGACAGCACGCCAGACCTCGCCGGCAATCCATTGCTGGGCTGGATTCGCCGGCATCTGCCGATCACGACGGACTATCGGGAGTCGCGTTTTCTGGTGCACGAGGAGGGTCGGCGCAGGTTCACGCCCCTGTTCGTGGTGGTGGTGATGATCGGCATCACCGACGTGGTGTTCGCGGTGGATTCGATCCCGGCGATCTTCGCGATCACCGATGACCCCTTCCTGGTGCTGGCTTCGAACGTGTTCGCGGTGCTGGGGCTGCGCGCCCTGTTCTTCCTGCTGGCCGGCATGGTCGGGCGCTTCCACCTGCTTGGCGTCGGCCTGGCCGCGGTGTTGATCTTCATCGGTGGCAAGATGCTGGTCGCCGACTTCTGGCACGTACCGATCGGCGCGGCACTGGCGGTGGTGGCACTGGCGATTGCCGGTTCGATGTTGGCGAGTGTGATCTGGCCGCCACCTGCGGTGAAGCCGGAGGATCGACCGCGCTGAGGCGGCGGCCCTTGTTTCGGCACCGGACCGGCCACAGAACAGGAGTCTTCGACCCCTTGCGAGCCCGGTCCGATGGACGTGCCGCTCAACCTGCCCTTGCCGGACCCGCGCGAACAGGCGCGCTTCGACCGTCGCCGCTTCCTTGGTGCGCTGCTCGCCAGCGCCGCCTTCATCGCGGTGCTGTGGTGGATCAAGATGGCCGAGGTCGGCCTCGGCACCTCGTTCGCCTGGCTCGGGGTGCAGCCGCGCAGCCTGCATGGGCTGGTTGGAATCCTGACCGCTCCCTTGCTGCATGGCTCGATCGGGCACCTGATCAACAACACCCTGCCGCTGCTCGTGCTGGGCGTGCTGGCGCTGTCGATCTATCCGCGCGCGGCCTGGCGGGCGATCGCCCTGATCTGGCTCGGATCGGGGCTTGGCATCTGGTTGATCGGGCGCGAATCCAGCCATCTTGGCGCCAGTGGCCTGGCTCACGGCCTGATGTTCTTCCTGTTCCTGCTCGGCATCCTGCGCCGCGACCGGCCCGCGATCGCGGCCGCGATGATCGCGTTCTTCCTCTACGGCGGCATGCTCCTGACGATCCTGCCGGGTGATCCACAGGTGTCCTGGGAGGCGCACTTGAGTGGCGCCGTCTGCGGCGTGCTCGCCGCCCTGCTCTGGTTTCGCCGCGATCCGGCTCCGGCGCGCAAGCGCTACAGCTGGGAAGATGAAGCCGAGGTCGAAGCGCTGGAAGACGAATGGGCGGCACGGGAGCGGGCGCTGTACGAAGCCGAAGCACCCGCCGATGTGCCGGTGCTGTGGACACGTCCGGACACCGAACCCAATGGCAAGGTGATCCCGTTTCCGAACCCGCCGCGATCACCGAATCCGCCGCCGGAAGCGTGATGTCGCGTGGCCCGTGAGGTCGACGGCGCAGCTCAAGCGCCGCGGACGTGGAGTCGAATCAACTCCCTCAAAGACGCTCCTCGGGGTAATCCAGCACCGCACTCGAACCGGACAGCACGATTTCCTTGAGCCCGGCCACGCGGGTCAGCAGGTGATCGGCATAAAAACGTGCGGTCTTGAGCTTGGCGGCATGGAAGCCGGCATCGCCTTGCCCGGCATCGAGTTTGCGCCGTGCCACGGCCGCCGCACGCGCCATCTGCCAGCCACCACAGACCAGGCCCGACAATTGCAGGTAGGGCACCGAGCCCGCGTGCACGGCGGCCATATCGGATTTGAAGTGGCCCGCGACATGCGCCACGCAGGTTTCAAAATCCGCCAGGGCCGATTCAAGGCGGGTCTTGATGACCTTGAGATCGGCATCCTCGGATGCGCCGATGGCCTCGATGCTGGCGCGGATTTGTGCAGCCAGTGCCTTGGCCACCGCGCCGCCATCGCGCGCGGTCTTGCGCCCGATCAGGTCATTGGCCTGGATCGCGGTGGTGCCCTCGTAGATCGCGGTGATGCGGGCATCGCGCAGGTGCTGGGCGGCACCGGTTTCCTCGATGAAGCCCATGCCGCCGTGCACCTGCACCCCGAGGCTGGTGACCTCGTTGGCGGCTTCGGTGGCCCAGCCCTTGTGGATCGGAATCAGGAATTCCGCCAGGGCCAGGGCCTCGGCATTGCCGGCGTGAGCCTGATCGAGCAGGGCCGCAAGCGTCATCGAGAGCGAACGATTGGCCTCGGTGATGGCGCGCATGGTGAGCAGCATGCGACGTACGTCCGGGTGGCGTGCGATCGGGGCGGTCGGGCCGCGCGGATCGGCCAGATCCTTGCCCTGCAAGCGCTCATGCGCATAGGCCGAGGCCTGCTGCAGGGCGCGCTCGCTGATGGCAATGCCCTGCACCCCGACAAAGTATCGGGCCTCGTTCATCATGATGAACATGTATTCCAGGCCATGGTTGGCCTCACCCACCAGATAACCGATGGCGCCGTCCTTTTCGCCGTAATTGAGCACCGCCGTGGGGCTGGCGTGGATGCCGAGCTTGTGTTCGAGCGAGGCGCAGCGCACATCGTTGCGCGCACCCAGCGAACCATCGGCGTTGACCAGGAACTTGGGCACCACGAACAGGGAAATGCCCTTCACGCCCTCGGGTGCATCGGGCAGGCGCGCCAGTACCAGGTGCACGATGTTGTCGGTGAAATCCTGTTCGCCATAGGTGATGAAAATCTTTTGTCCGTGCAGGCGATAGTGATCGCCCTCGGGCTCGGCCCGGGTGCGCACCAGGGCCAGATCGGAACCGGCCTGCGGCTCGGTCAGGTTCATGGTGCCGGTCCAACTGCCGGCCACCATCTTCGGCAGGAAGGTTTTTTGCAGGTGATCCGAACCCACCAGCAACAGCGCCGAAACCGCGCCCGAGGTCAGCATCGGGCACAGCGAGAACGAGAGGTTGGCCGACATCACCAGTTCCGAGACCGGGCTGGAGACAATCGCCGGCAGGCCCTGGCCGCCCCATTGGCTTGGAAACGGCAAGGCGTTCCAGCCCGATTCGCAATACTGCCGATAGGCCTCCTTGAAACCCGGTGCGGTGGTGACCTCACCCGCGTGCCACTGGTTGCCGACGGTATCGCCCGAACGATTGAGCGGGGCCAGCACCTGGGCGGCGAACTTGCCGGCCTCCTCCAGCACCGCATCGATCAATTCGGGCCCGGTGTCGCCATGTCCTGGCAGAGCCTGGATCGCGGGCACATCCAGCAATTCATGCAGGACGAAACGGATGTCTTCAAGCGGAGGGTTGAAATTGCTCATGCGCCGGTCTCCCGTGGCGGGCGTGGCGGCCCGCGATCTGTGGCCTTCTCGCGAAGGGAGGCTTCGCACCAGACAATACGCCATGGTACGGACGCTCGGGATTCTAGCCCGGAAGCATCTGGAGCAAAAACACTAGGAGTCTGTCGGACTCCGACAGACTCCCAGGGAAGGTCTGAACACGTCAGAGCGTCGTCGTTGCGAGTGCAGCGAAACAATCCAGGAATTTGATTTTATGGGACTTCTGGATTGCCACGTTGCTTCACTCCTTGCAATGGCAAGGTGCACAGCCATCCCCTGACGGCCGGCTGGACGGTCGTTCAGACGTACTGGCTGCCCGGCAGGTCGATCCAGATGCGCAGCACCGCAAGATCGTCGGCACCGATGTCGATGAAGCGGAAACCGATCCAGTGCTGGCCCGGCGCGTTCGCCGGCTCCGACCACAACTGGTGCGCGCCGATGCTCACCCTGCGGCGAGTGCCGGCGGTATCGGTCAGGCTGAAGTGGAACTGGTACAACGCATCATCGGCCATCGCCTGGTTGCCAAGCAGCATCATGCCGGTTTCCGAGATGTTGCCGATCAGGCCAATCGGCGCGTCGAGCATGGCGTCGGTGACGTCGATGCGCTCATCCACCTGCTTGCGCTTGGCGCGGCGAAATTCCTCGTTCATGGACAGGATGCTCAGGGAGTTGCGGCGGCGGCGCCGCCGGAAAATGCACGCAGGGTGGACACGATCGCCTTCCAGGCCCGCTCCACGACCGAACCGTTGTCGGGCTCGACCAGGCTGACGTTGCCACGGTTGATCTCGCGTGCCACCCAGGACAGGGTGTAGTCGCCGGCGCGCTGGCCACGGTGATTGACGAACATGCAATGGTCGGTGACGCTGCTGAACCAGGACATGCGCCGGCGCGCCTTGTCGCCCTGCTGGTTGATGGTGAACTCGAACCAGGTTCCATACGGCATGCGCTTGAGGCGTTCGTGCCAGACCGCTTCCTCGGCGCTCAACGGTGCCGCGCGCTCGACCTTGCGCACGGCTTTCGCCTGTCCCTTTTGCACGTCCTCGCCAAGGCGGTCGCGGTCACGCAACTTGAGTGTCAGCTCGGTGCGCGAGGCCGTTTCGGTACCGACCGCGGGTGTCGTCGCCCCTTCCATCGCCGCATCGGCTGGCGTCGCCACCGAGAGCAGGCGCGTGCAGATGTCGCCGGCGTCGTTGCCGGTGTAGCCGACCTGGGCCAGCGCGACTTCGAGTTCGCTGCGCATCGGTGCGACCTCGGCCTCTTCCAGCGGCTTGCGCTCCGGACCGGAGGTCGAGGCCTCGACCAGGCGCTGCGCCTGCCCGAAGTGCTGGCGGAACGCCGGGGCTTCTTCGCCACCGCGCAGCAACGCGAGTGCGAGGACATCGACCCAGACCTGTTCCAACAGGGTTTGCAGGAATTTCGGCACGGCATGGGCGCCGAGCAGTTGCTCGATCGACTCCTCTGCCTTGAGCCGCGCAATTTCCAACTTTTCGCGTCCACGCGCGGCCTCGACGTGGCGCCGCTCGCTCAACTCGGCCTTGCGCTGCTGGGTGGTCAGGTGCCCGGTCAGGTCGGACATCAGGTCGCGGAACAGAGAGGGATCGCTTTCCGGTTCCTCGTTGACCCGGTGCACGAGCATGCTCATGCGCTGGATCAGATCGCGATCGACATCGTCCTCGCCGCTCCAGTACGCACTGGTCTCGGCCACGACTTCAAGCATCCGGCGTGCCGGATGATTGCGGTCGGTGAAGAACGCCTCGTCCTGCAACGCGACCCGCAACAATGGCAATTGCAGTTGCGCCAGCAGCACGCCGCCCGGACTTTGCGGGCTGACTTCCTGGGCGATCTGTTCGAACAGCATGCCGACCAGATCGACCGTATCGCCTTGCTCGGATGAAAGCGCCGGAGTCACGCCATCGGCCGCATCGCGTTGCATCTGCAGCGACAGATCGCGACGGATGTCGGCGAAGCTCGGCGTGCTGCCATTGTCGGCGCGGGCGTTGTAGCGCTGCTGGACATGGGCGAGGCTGTCCTGCACTTGCGCGGCCGTTGCGGCAGGGCCACTGCTGCGTGCGGGTCGCAGGCGGTCGAGCAGGCCGCGGCGTCCGGCCAGCAGGCGACGCAGGGTGTCGAACAGTTCGACATCACCACCGGGTCGCTCCGGGCCTTCGCTGGCCGCGTGACTCCAGGGCAGGGTTTCATGTCCCACCGGTCGGGTCGGTACCGGCACCAATGGCGCAGTCTCCTGCGCACCCGGCTGCACGCCTTCTCGGAGCGGGTGTGCCGGTGGAAAGATTCCGCGCTGGCGGGCTGTGGGGGCGGTAGCGGTAGCAGTAGCAGTAGCGGAACCCGCGCCGAGCGCCCCCGGTTGCGCCGCGAACATCCCGCCACCACGGCTCGGGATGG
>WBZR01000420.1_pt1 | contig 69014 bp, 58 predicted proteins | sample 5204231 | NCBI WGS metagenome assembly WBZR01 (sample SAMN12412403, study PRJNA552823) | activated sludge metagenome | isolation source: activated sludge from anammox sidestream of wastewater treatment plant... | place: USA: Virginia | collected 2017-08 | reverse complement strand
ATCCGCTTGGGCGGCGGCAATTCAATAATAGTATATGATACTACCGCCGGGAAAGTAATCAGCCATAATCAGTTAATTAACGTAAAAACAGACTTCAACCACTTCTTTGAAGGTTTTGAAAAGAATAAAGCGAAAAAAGAATTAGATAGCTTTAATATTGCGCTCGTTGATTTTTCTCCTAATGAGCCATATTTCAATCTGTTAAAGACAAATGTGAGCCGTGGATTTTATTTAGGTATTTATAGGGAACTGATAGAAAATATCCAAAGCTGGCAGAAACGGTATAATTCCGTAATTGTATTGTCAAAGATTTTTCCAAGAGAAGATGGTTCTTCTGACTTGCTTATTCTGTTGCATTCCTATTTAAAAAAGAGAAATAATTCTCCTGAAAAACAACTAAAAGCCGAAGTGGCTTTCCTGATTCCATGTCGCTCTACTACACAGCATTTGCTTGATTTTGTACTTCCAAAAGATTTTAATGGCTCGGCGGATGTAAAACATTTTTTGAAGATGTTTCATTACAGTTATCCGGATATCAAGACGGTCAGGAAGTACTGGAAGTTTGATCCAAAACGTTTTGAACTCAGAAACCTAAAATGGAATTTTGATTAATATCGGGTATGCCTAATAGAGATTCATTCATCAATAATATACAACAAGGATATAGTTTTGCAAGTCCTTCAATCATGCTTGGTGCTGCTAATTTTGAAGGAGAAATAATTAAAGAAACTCAGATTAGTATCCCTCTAAAAACACTTAACCGTCATGGGTTGATATCCGGAGCCACCGGATCTGGAAAGACCAAAACATTACAGATTCTTGCAGAGCAAATGTCCAAATACGGTATTCCTTCATTATTAATGGATATAAAGGGAGACTTGAGTGGTATTGCAATGCCAGAATCGACTAATACGAAGATAGCTGAAAGAAGTGCGCAGGTTGGTATTCCATTTGCACCTGAAGGAAACCATGTCGAATTCCTTACCATTTCGGATGAAGCAGGTACAAGACTTCGGGCTACGGTGTCTGAATTCGGTCCTGCATTATTTTCCAAAATTCTTGAGCTGAATGATACTCAAAGTGGCCTTGTATCAGTAATTTTTAAATATTGTGATGATTATAGGCTGCCCTTGCTTGACCTCAGCGATATGAAAGCTGTACTCCAACACATCACTTCAGATGGAAAAGAACAGTTTGCACAAGAGTTTGGTGTGGTTTCTACCGTTTCGGCAGGTATTATACTCCGCAAAATCATTGAGCTTGAACAACAAGGGGCGATGAAATTTTTTGGCGAAATATCTTTTGAAGTTTCTGACCTCGTAAGACAAGATGAGAATGGAAATGGCATCATTTCGATTGTACGACTCACGGATATACAAGACAAACCCAAGCTCTTTTCTACCTATATGCTTCAAATGTTAGCCGAGATATATTCTTCTTTTCCAGAAGAAGGTGACCTTGACAAACCCAAACTTGCAATATTTATTGATGAAGCACATCTTGTATTTCAAGAAGCCTCCAAAGTGCTTTTGTCACAGATAGAAACAATCATTAAACTCATACGCTCAAAAGGCGTTGGCGTCTATTTCATTACGCAAAACCCTACAGATATACCTGATGCAGTGCTAAGCCAGCTGGGCCTTAAAGTTCAGCACTCACTTAGAGCATTTACCGCCAAAGACAGGAAGAATATTAACCTTGCAGCGCAGAATTATCCGCTCACAGAATACTATGATGTAGCAGCATTGATAACGAATTTGGGTATAGGTGAAGCAATCATTACCGCACTGAATGAAAAGGGAATTCCGACACCATTAGTACATGTCATGTTGCGTGCTCCACAATCTAGGATGGATATACTTACAGATGCAGAAATATCAGACATTTGCAGATATTCACTTATTGCTGAAAAATACAACCCGACACTTAACCGGACAAGTGCCAGAGAAATACTTCTTGGAAAACTCGAATCAGCCGCCAAACCTCCTGCCAGAGAACAAGATACTGAGCCTAACACACCTCAGCCTGACAGCAGGCCTACAAAGCCTAAAGATGACTGGTTTGGGAAAGTATTGAAAGATCCAATTACAAGAAGAATTGGAAATACCGTAGCTCGCGAGATAACAAGAGGAATACTGGATGTCCTCGGTCTGGGAGGCAGAAGGCGCAGATAAAATATCTAACCAATTTATTTACAGTTAACCGGCGACTCGAAAGTTCTTTCGTACTTAGGCCATGGTGTAGTACGGTATCTATCCTGAGCGAAGTAAACCATTACTTTTTCAAACTCTCTAATATTGAGATAGCCATCAAGTGGTTGGATAAGATTAAGATTTTCATCTAGGAATACAGACGTAGGGTAACTTAGCTTCCCCCTCATAATAGCTGCTGCCAGCGAATGGTAGCCTCCATTACCGGTTTTTACATAGCTGTAAACAGTACCTTTGAATACAATATCTTTCTTTTGTTCAGCATTGAATTTGACAGGGTAGTAGTTGCGGTTTAGATAATTGGCAATACAAGGATTTTGGAAGGTTTCTTTTTCCATTACCTTACACCAGCCACACCAGTCGGTATAGATATCAATAAATATTTTCCTTTTTTCAGTTTTTGATTTCTCAACAGCTTCTTCAAGACTCATCCATTTCACTGCAGATTGTGCTTCTGCAACACTACTCAGGTTTAATCCGGCTACAAGAAATATGAAAATACGTGTTATCATTAATTATAAATCTTTGAATACGTTATACAAAGTTACCATGCTTTCAACCTAATAAACAAAGATTTGTGGTCGCAAGGCATGACTTTAAATTTAATTTAACACAATCGGTCACGTTGAACATATTTTCTTAACACAATATCATCTCTAAACTGGAACTCCTGTTTTAAATCAGTTATGTTTTTCGGTTTTGGAATTCCTGTTTTAAGAACTTTTCTGGTGCGGATTTCATAGATTTCGTCAAACAATTCTTTTTCCAGGAATTTTGAGATGGTATAACTCCCACCTTCAATGAGTAAGATACCGATATTCTTGTGGTATAAATCTGTTAGCAGTTGGGATAAGAAATCATCATTATCAGTCAATTTTATATAATGTATTTCGCCATTTTGTTCATCTTTGATGAAATTATATACCAGTTTTTTCCCGGGTGAATTGTAAAAGCCATTTTCCGGAGGAACATCTAGTCGTGTGTCAATTAATATTTTTACCGGAGACTTTCCGGGTACCAAACGATTAGTTAATTGAGGCTGGTCGGAAAGGGCTGTATTCTTGCCTATCAAAATACCATCACAATATGAACGCAGCAAATGCACCCATCTGTCGGACAGAGAATTACTCAGCTTAATTCTCTCATTGCTTCTACCGATAAAGCCATCGAGGCTGGAAGCATATTTAATAACGATATAAGGTCTCTTGTGCGCCGCATATACATTTCGAAAGCGAACAGGGTTGTACTGTGGGATTTCGCATTGCAACAGCCTTACACTTACTTGATTTTTCTGAAGATATAACAGTGATTGTCCGTCTATACCTGATGTTCTATCAAGATTTGAAACAAAAATATTTTTAATATTGTGTTTTAATATAAGTTCTGTACAAGGTGGAGTCTTTCCAAAAAAATTGCATGGCTCTAATGAGATGTATAAATCAGATTCAGGTATCAAACTTTTGTCTGTAATATTTACAGAATCTATGGCATTTACCTCGGCATGAGCCGACCCAAAGTGTTTGTGGAAGCCTTCGCCTATAATGCTTTGGTTATGAACGATTAAAGCTCCTACCATTGGATTTGGTGAAACATTGCCAATCGCATACTTTGACAAATCTGAACATCTTTTTAAAAAATAGTAAGGTTTTTTCATTTCAATTATGATGTCAAATATATAATTTTGTAAAACACTATTAATAACCCCACTAAATTAAAAAAAGTGCTGTACAAAATTAATCTAAAAAATGCAGAAGATGAAATACTTCTGGATGATCAGGTTTACGAATTCCTTACTACTGATCCTTATTTGGTAAAAATCGATTTCATCAACAATCTTCGTAAGCATTCAAGCGGCTGTGCAGTATTTCAGCGCACTTGGAAAGAAGGCTACCGAGATTATAGAAACGAAACCATTTACCTACACAAACTAATTGCTGAAAAATTTCTTGCCAAGACCAAAACTAAAGAAAAAAAGTTGGTAGGTGCATTGAATGGTAACAAACTTGATTGCAGACTTGAAAATCTTGCTTACAGAAGTAGGGCAGTAGCCAGCAGGATGAGAGTCACTAAAAGTCGAGAAGGTTACACCGGTGTATATCGTGAGAACAAAAGGTTCCGTGCAGTCATTTCGATGAACAAGAAAACCATCCACCTTGGCATGTATGACACAGCTGAAGAGGCTGCTATGGCTTACAATAAGAAGTCAATGGAGCTTTTTGGTGAAGATGGTAAGCAAAACAAAATTAAAGTTAACACCAAGCAAGGAAAAGACTAGCAGTCCTTGGTTTTTAAAAAAGTTTGAAATCTACGTGTTGTTTCGAAATGTGCGCATGTTGGGTTTCACTAATCAGTGCGCGCAATAGTCAACAAATTGATTCTTCGTTGAGATTCTTTTAAAAAGATAAAACATAGCCAGTTAATTAATTTTTGGCATTTTTTAATACCTTTGACAATTGTTAATATTGCAACTGTTAGATTATGGGATGGTTTAAAAGATTAAAGGAGGGGATTACTACTAACACCAAGAACAAAAAAGAGGTTCCTGATGGTTTATGGAATATATGCCCCAAGTGCAAAACAACACTTTCAGTAAAGCAACTTGAGGAAAATTTCTTCAAATGCACCAATTGCAATTATCACTTCCGTATAGGTTCTCATGATTATTACGATTTGATATTCGACAATTCGAAATACACAGAGTTATTTGCAGATATCATTTCCGTTGATATACTTCATTTTGTTGATATGAAGAGTTATTCTGATAGGCTCGAAGAGTCTGTCAAAAAAACTAATCTGCTTGACTCCATGACTGTTGCTTACGGTAAAGTGGACAAAAAGCCGTTGGTCATTGCAGCAATGGATTTTAACTTTATCGGTGGTTCGATGGGCTCGGTGATGGGAGAAAAAATAGCCAGAGGAGTGGATTATGCTATTGAACAAAAATGCCCATTCATGATAATTTCCAAATCGGGTGGTGCCAGAATGATGGAATCAGCATTTTCCCTAATGCAAATGGCAAAAACTACTGCCAAGTTAACACAATTGTCAACTGCCGGGCTACCATATTTTTCATTAATGACAGACCCGACTACAGGCGGAGTTACAGCATCATTTGCAATGATAGGTGATGTACACCTGGCTGAGCCAGAAGCACTCATTGGTTTTGCAGGGCCTCGTGTTATTCGTGAAACCATTAAAAAAGATTTGCCGGAAGGCTTCCAGACAGCCGAATTTCTCCTTGAAAAAGGGTTCATTGACTTAATCGTTGACAGACAAAGTCTAAAAGCAACATTGTCAGACCTACTCAATTATTTTGTACAAAAAGAAACAACTACTCAACATCCGGTTGCTGAACCAAGTACATAAACTGTCTGTCAAGTGGATTAAGGTTATGAACAAGAAATGAAATAATTTCAGTACCGAAATGCGCGATTAACCAAATACACGAATCGGTTCTTTCTTGTAAATTTTGACCGGGAAAAATTTTCTCGTAAGCAGATTTCATTTGATTCAGTTTGGTTTCATGTTTCAAAATTATTTGCTTATTGAGTTTTTTCTCCCATTCGGTTATTTTATTAACCATCATGTTTTTATCAGCCATTAATCGGCCTGTTGAGTTCTGATCGTAGATTTGCACCATGTCATACATTTGTTCTAAGATAGTGTTGATGCTTTTTTCGTATTCTGAAAAATCCAGCATCTCCGAATTTTTTCGCAAATAATCCTGCTCGATTTTCTCAAACGGGTATTGTAGGTCACTGACTTCTATCCCAGCCTTTGTAAGACGATTGAGCGTAGTTATATCAATAATGGCAACACTATTCCGACGAATCAATACAGGATATTGTACAGTATGATATTCAAATATTGGCTTAAGTTCTGTCCAATATGCTATTTCTCCGCCTCCGCCAACAAAGGCAACGTTAGGTAAGATACTTTCCTGGAAAAGGGGCCGAAGGATGACATTGGGGCTAAACCTTTCAGGATGATTCTGCAATTCGCTCTCCATTTCACTGGCAGTAAAACAATATTCAGTGTTCAGTGCCCGAAAAAGCCCATTTTCCATAACGATTCGCTCACGCAAATTATCTCTAAGATAAAACAGATTGATTTCACGTCCTCTTGCCTGAACCTTTACTTTATCACTTTCCAACTGTGATATAGTAGTCTGCAATAATTTTGATGAAGTTTGGTTTAGTAATTCATCTTTAAATGCAGGAATCATCAAACGTTTGAGCTCTACATCATCTGGGTCAACGACTACAAGTCCATATTCTCCGAATAGCTGGTAAATAAAATGTTTTATCACCAAGTTGTATGTCTGCTCATGAAGTGATGTGTTGAGCAGTATATTTAAGATTTCGCGTTTTTCAGTTTGGTTTTCGAAAAGGTTCAGAATGGTTTGTACTACATCAGTCAAGCCTTCTGTTGTAAGTCTGCCACTTGCTCCTGAATGGTTTTCCTTTTGCCAGACAATACGATTATTGAATAGATTAAGATGATTAATTTCTTCAAAATCATGGTCTTCACTTCCGAGATAAAATACGGGTACAAATTTGTACTCCGGGAAATGATGCGTAAGCGTATTGGCAAGATGAATGGTAGAAGCTATCTTATAAATAAAGTAGGCGGGACCTCCAAACAGACAAGGCTGATGTGCTGCTGTTACACAAAAACAGTTGTCATGCTTCAGCGTGTGAATAGCTTCCAAGACCCGACTATCTTCTGTATTTGCATGTTGCCTTTTTAGAATTTCACTTAATTGTTTGCGGAATTTATAATTCGATTTTTTGTTTAATATAGCTTGTTTAATACCATCTAAATCAGAAGTATATGCATAATATTTTTTAAGTACTTGGTCAGATTTCAAAAACTGCAGATCAAACTTTGAAATGGCAGTAATATTATCATACGATGTTTTGACAACCTTCATTGGTCAATTATTTTATAACTTTATGGCTCGAAATTAACAAAAATACAAAGCTTGGAGTATATTGCACTACATGAGTTCCTTTTAAATCCCTCAGATGCCCTGCTACTTGATGTGAGGTCACCTGCTGAGTATGAAGCCGGCCACATACCTGGTGCTGTAAATCTTCCTTTGTTCACCAATGACGAAAGGGCGCAGGTCGGAACTGAATACAAACAAAGGTCGCCTGAAAAAGCACTTTTATTGGGTCTGGATATCATTGGGCCAAAAATGTCTGAGATTATCAAACAAGTTAAGAAGTATAAAGTTCAGGACGTAATAGTACATTGTTGGCGTGGTGGCAAGCGCAGTCAAAGTATGGCCTGGCTGTTAGGCTTTGCCGGTTTTAATGTGAAATATATACAGGGTGGATATAAAGAATACAGACGCAATATACTCAATTCAGAATTTTTCAAAGACTTTAAAATAATCATACTTGGTGGGCGAACCGGTATGGGTAAAACTGGATTTATACACACACTCCGTGATATGGGCGAGCAAGTTTTAGACCTGGAAGAATTAGCTAGACACAAAGGATCAGCATTCGGGCACCTTGGTGAATCGTCGCCGCCTACCAATGAACAGTTCGAAAATAACGTGGCAGCTGTTCTCCAAAAATTTGACAAAGCAAAAAGAATCTGGGTAGAAAATGAAAGCCGTCTAATAGGCGGGATAGTGATAGCTCAAGAGTTATGGAATAAAATGAAAGCTGCTCCTTTACTCAATATCGAAGTGAGTGAAAAGCAGCGCTTGAATAATATTCTGAATGATTACGGACATTTTTCAAAGGAAGAGCTGATAGCTAGTTTCAAAAAAATTGAAAAACGGATAGGAGGACAAAATCTTAAAATAGCCACAGAAGCCATTGAAGTGGATGACCTTACGAAAGCCATACAAGTAGCATTGAAATATTATGATAAAACATACGACTATAATCTCAGTGTGAATACTTCACCGGATATTCATAAGCTTTCACTTGATGGGGAAAATATTGAAGCACAAACCAAGACAATCATAGATTATGCAGACAGAAATATCAGATTCAATTAAACTAACACAATATAGCCATGGAGCTGGTTGTGGTTGCAAAATTTCACCCAAAATTCTGGACAAAATCATAAACCACAATGTTGGCAATGTACCTGTATTTCCGCATTTACTAGTAGGGAATGCCGAAAAAGACGATGCAGCAGTCATGGACCTTGGCGACGGAACGGCTATCATCAGCACTACTGATTTTTTTATGCCAATAGTAGATGATGCTTGTGAATTTGGAAAAATCGCCTCTACCAATGCCATAAGTGATATATACGCTATGGGTGGCTCACCCATGATGGCGATTGCTATCCTTGGCTGGCCCATTGACAAACTTTCACCAGAAGTAGCATCCGAAGTACTTGAAGGTGCCAGACAAGTATGTACCGAAGCTGGCATTCCATTGGCAGGCGGGCATAGTATCGATAGTCCGGAACCAATATTCGGTCTTGCTGTAACAGGCCGGGTAAACATTCAAAAAATGAAGAAAAATGGTGGCGATATTAAAGATTGCCTCCTATATCTTACCAAACCATTGGGCGTTGGAATTCTTACAACAGCAGTCAAAAAAGGAAAAATTAAACAGGAACACAGGAGGCTTGCTCCAGAATCTATGCTTCAATTAAATAAAATTGGGCAGAATCTTGCAGAACTTGATTATGTAAAAGCAATGACAGACGTAACCGGGTTTGGTTTGCTGGGTCACCTGAGTGAAATGTGCGTAGCAAGCAATGTATCAGCTTCAGTAGTATATCGAGATGTACCTCAGCTTGACAAGGACGCACTCGCATTTTATCTTAGTGAAAAATGTATTCCGGGTGGCACGAACAGAAATTTTGATTCATACGGTCACAAAATTGACGGCCTTACAGACATAAGTAAAGCCATATTGTGTGACCCACAGACGAGTGGTGGCTTACTGATTGCTGTTCAAAAAGAAAGGCAGAATGAATTCGAGGCATTTATACAGAATTTTGATATCCAGTTAAAGCCGGTAGGTTATATAACAGAGAAAAAAGAAACACTTATATCAGTCATTTAAGATATCATGTTCAGTCAGTTGATTTACAAGTTGATGTATAGTATAGTTGTATTGTTGATGGTAATCATTACGGTATCATCTATTATATATCTGGCACCGGTAGATCCTACAAGATTGAGTTTTGGGCAAATGGCTGATGCCGGAACAATTGAGAAGAAAAAAGAAAGACTCGGCCTCGACAAACCTCTTCCTGTACAATTAATGTATTATATAAATGACATTTCACCGATATCTATTTACAGGACTTCAGAACTGTCAGAATTACCGGTTACAAAATCGGCTCTTAGTTTGTCAAGTACACATTCTTTGGTTTTGAAAATGCCTTACCTTCGAGAGTCGTTCCAATCAGGCAGAAAAGTTTCAGAACTGATAGGAGAGGCCTTGCCCAAGACGCTGATTCTTGCGTTTGCTTCCTTATTATTTGCATTACTGATCGGGATTCCACTTGGCATTATTTGTGCATTAAACCGAGACAAAATGGCCGACAGGGCAATTATTGCTTTTTCAACCCTTGGTGTGAGCCTACCAAGTTATATTCCGGCCATAATGTTCGCAGTATTTTTCGGATACGTTTGGTCTAGTCTTACAGGTTTGGATGTACAAGGCAGTATAATAGAATTGAATGATTTGGGGAACGAAGAGATTCGTATTCGCAACCTCATTTTACCAGTATTGGCACTTGGCATCAGACCGGTAGCCATGATTACTCAACTATCCCGCAGTGCATTTCTCGATGTCATGAACCAGGAATATATCAAAACTGCAAAGGCAAAAGGTGTTCGGTTAGTAAGTCTATTGTACAGACATGCATTGCCCAATGCAAGTATTACCATTATTTCTGCTTCATCAGGTTGGTTGGCGACCCTAATTGCCGGCTCATATTTTGTCGAATCAATATTCAATTTTAAAGGTATCGGTGATTTGACCATTTCTTCATTGACAAGTTTTGACATTCCTGTCATTTTGGGTACACTTATTACAGTATGTATATTTTTCATTATTATTAACCTTGTGGTTGACATGTTATATACCAAAGTTGACCCTAGAATAAAAGTGAATTAATATTAAATCTACATGGCCATGATTATTAAAGAAATAGAATTTATTGGGTCTTTTCCAAAAGCGGATAAAATGCCTTCCGATTTGATTCCGGAGTTTGCGTTTATAGGCAGGTCTAATGTCGGTAAATCGTCTCTGATAAACATGTTATGCAATCATGACAAGCTAGCCAAGGTATCATCAACACCCGGCAAAACTCAGCTCATCAATGTATTTGACATAAACAAACGCTTAAAGATTATTGATTTGCCTGGCTTCGGATATGCCAAAGTCTCTCAAAAACTGCGTGAGTCATGGAGCAAAATGACCGAATATTATTTATTGAACAGAGAAAATCTGACTTGCATTTTTATCTTGATTGATTGCAGACTTGAGCCACAAAAGATTGATGTTGAATTTATTAGATGGTGTGCAGAAAATGGTCTCCCATTCGCATTGGTATATACAAAAGCCGATAAGATTAAAATGAACCAAATTATGAAGAATATTCAAGAAATGAAAGGTATTTTGCAACAGGATTTTCAGAACATGCCTGATATAATCATTACGTCAGCAGAGAATAAACGAGGAAAAGAAGAAGTATGGAACTATATAGAAAATGTTTTGATTGCTTTTGAAAAACACATTCATGAAAACAAAATCAATTAATCCGCTCAAATCAAAGGAACACCTGGGTCTTGAAAAATGGCCCATAGCCATCCAGGATAAGAGAAGGGGAGAGCTGGTAGAAGAAATTATTGAGGAAACACTTAGCAAATATCAAGCGATGGACAACGAATCGCTCGAATCTGTTATCAATAAATCTATTTATCTCGAAAGACAAAGATTAAAAGCCGAACCCTGGAAAGTCGATCCACCCAATGAACATGTTTTCTGGAACAAATCGAAAAGAAAATTGGAACAGGCACTTCGCATTGAAGATAAACAAGAGCAAAAGCAAAAATTATTAGAGAATATAGAAAAACTCATAAGAAGATATACTGAAGAAATCGTTGGGAACTTTAATATCGAAACTTTTTTCTTTGCCAGAAAATTTTTAACAGTATTTTTTAAAGGTCTTTTTGATCATTTTAGTTTTCTTGATTTTTTCGCCCAAAGAAGAGCACGTATCAGATGCCTCAGACATTTTCATGTAAAAGGTGATATCTCAAAAATAAAACAACTGTTCAAACACGGTACGGTTGTCATTCTGCCTACACATTCGTCTAATCTCGATTCGATACTCATTGGGTATATGATTGACCAAGTCACCAAACTACCTGCATTTTCGTATGGTGCCGGACTTAATTTATACAACAATAGCTTGGCAGCTTTTTATATGAATCGACTTGGCGCATACCGTGTGGACAGAAGGAAAAAGAATCCGATTTATCTTGACACACTTAAAAACATGGCAAGTATCTCGGTAGAAGATGGTACCAATTCTATTTTCTTCCCTGGTGGCACACGGTCACGTGATGGAATAGTAGAGACCCGACTTAAACTAGGCTTGCTTGGTAGCGTCATCGATGCTCAGCGTTCTTCACTTGAAAAAGGGCACAATAACAAAATATTTATCGTACCGCTGGTAGTTTCATACGAGACTGTTCTAGAAGCCGGAATGTTAATAGAACAACACCTTAAACGTTCTGGTCGCGAACAATATACTTCTAAGATTAAAAGAAATTGTGATTTCTTTAAGATCTTGAAGTTTGCCAGAAATCTGATTTTTAGAAAAAATGATGTTTTCTTTTCATTTGGAGAACCTATTGATGTGATTGGAAATGTGGTTGACCACAATGGCGGCAGCATGGACAAATACGGAAATATCATTCAGGTCAAATCATATTTTGAACTAAACGGAAAGGTCAATAAAGACGAACAACGCGAGTCGGAATACACAAAACTTTTGGGTAAGAAAATAGGAGAGATGTTTCTAAGGGAAAATATTCTTTTGCCTACAAATTTTCTATGCTATTTAGTTGTCAATCTTCTAAAGGAAAGGCATGATACAAGTGAAATATTCGACATTCTTCGTATGCCGGTAAAAGGATGGTGGGTGGATAGAGCCTTGTTGTATGAAAATGCTCAACTTTTATTGCAAATATTTAGACAAAAGGAAAAGGAAGGCATTTTTCATCTTTCAGAACATTTTAAAATGACTGCAGATAAAATAATTGAACATGCATTACGCTTCGGAGGTAATTATCATGTCATTAAACCAATGAAGGAAGAACAACGCAATAATAAATTAATTATCAATGATTTACCTGTTGTTATTTTTTATGCCAACAGATTAGATGGTTACGAGTTGGAAGGTCAGATAAAATGGTTGAAAGAAGTTAGCTAAACGAAATTGTTTGAAAAGGAGTTTAAATGGTAAGAATTGTATTTGATCTGGAAGCTACTTGCTGGCTGGAACAAAACAAAAATTTCAGGCAGGAAATCATTGAAATAGGTGCTTACAAGCTGGATGAATACGGCGAAGTAATTGACAAATTTCAACAATTTGTCAGGCCTCAGGTGCACCCGTATCTATCATCGTATTGTACACAACTTACCAGTATTAGCCAAAAAAATGTGGACAGAGCAAAATATTTTCCTGTTGTGCAGGATTTATTTCTTGCCTGGATAGATCAAGATGAATATAAACTCATCAGTTGGGGCCGTTCGGACATACGCTTACTAAAGGATGACTGCGAATTGTATAAAATTGACACGGGCTGGCTTGACGGAAAACATATTGATCTAAAAGATGAATACAAACGATTGAAACAATTAAAGAAGCGGATTGGATTTCAGAGAGCGCTCGAGCTGGAAGGAATGAATTTCGTTGGCACACAACACCGAGCCATTTACGATGCTGCGAACTTAGTCCAACTTTACACAAAATACATTGACGTCTGGTAGAAAAGTGATAAGCCGAATTTTCTATTTAACATAATATAAATTATAGGATTTATAATATACAGTTTTATTTTGCAAAGGGTCAATTTTTTTCAGCTGGAAACCTAATCGTATATCGCAAGATAATTAATTTAACATTACTAGTATTTGGATATAGCCCTAAAATAATTTATATTTGTCAGGTATTTTTCCTCAGGCAACGTTTTAACAGTTAACAGAATCTCTGAAATGATGGATTCGAGTATGGAGCGTGAATTGATTTTGGGATGTCTAAAGAATGATAGACAATGCCAAAAGTCAATTTTTGAATATTATGCAGGTAGAATGATGACACTCTGCCTGAGATATGCACGCCACCACATGGAGGCCGAAGATATTCTGCAAGATGGATTTATAAAAATTTTTCAGAATCTCGATCAGTACAAATTTGAAGGTTCTTTTGAAGGCTGGATGAGAAGAATTTTTATCAATATCGCCCTCAAAAATATAAAAAAAATGAGCTTCAAAAATGAACTCATCGGAGCAGAAGTAGTCATTGAAGAATCTGAGGCGCCTTCTGTGATTTCATCAATGTCCGAACAGGAAATTCTGCATGCAATACAGGAACTCCCGGATGGATATAAAACGGTTTTTAATTTAAATGTGATAGAAGGCTTTTCGCACAAGGAAATTAGCGAAATGCTCAATATCACTGAAAGTACATCGCGTTCTCAGTTGTTAAAAGCACGACGCGAACTACAGAAAAAAATTTTAGAGCAGACTAAAGTTAGAATATGAAAGAGAAGGATTTTGACAAAATCATCAGAGACCAAATGTCACATTATGAATCAGGATTCTCTGAAAAATTGTGGAACAATATTGAACTCGAGCTCGACAAAAAAACCGGTACAAGAGCTCTCCCCTATCTGGCAGCAAAAAACATTTTGCTCCTGACTTCTCTTATGGTTATTTTCACCGCTGTTGGTTATAATGTGTATAAGCTTTACGACAACAAAAAGACCATTCAACCACAAGAAACTGAGACTTTACAAACGCAAAAAGACATTGCTTCCTTAGAGAATAATACATCTACTCATAACACTACTACCTCTAATAATGATCAAACTTTAGCGTCTGAAATCCAAGCCTCGGGTTCATCAGGTACTGTACGAGAGACTCGCACACAGTATATTACAGCTTTAAATCCTTCTAAATCAACAACTTCAAATAATTTTACAAAAGGCACCTATCATTCTTCCTTATCTTCGAATTTCATTACTCAGACAAGCACAAAACAATCCGCCGGGCTATCAAGCGCCTCCGGCAAATCTGACAAATCATCTTCATCAGAATACGCTATTGATCAATCAGTTATTGCCAGAGAAGCTGTTGTCCGTTCTCTTTTAACTTCCAGAGTTATGTCTGTCGAATCAGGCTTACCCAACGCAGGCCCTATATTTGGTCTCATTTCTGATCCAAAGGGAAATTGTCCGAAGTTTCATACAAATGTACCAGAGTATTTTCTTGAAATATTCGGTTCACCGGATTTTCACACTAGCTACCTGAGTGTTAAAGATAGTGAAATGACGGGTTATCTCGGTTCAAGAAAGAATTCGGAAACCGCACTTCCCGGCTATACAATTGGTCTGCGAGCAGGAATGAATTTTAGGAACGGTCTTAACCTGAAGGCAGGCATGAGTTATTCAGCTGTTAATTACAGATTTGATTATAGGAAAGAAGATGTTGAAGTACTAAAATACAAAGTCGTACCATCCGATACCATCCATGGAAACGGAACTGTAGCTTATGTGTTTGACACGATTGCTTATGTTGAAAAAGGAATACGAACAGTAAGACACTACAATTCCTTAAAGAGTATCGAATTGCCAGTTTGGATAGGTTATCAGAAAGAATTTTTGAGATGGACAGTGGGCATCAATGCAGGTGCTAGCCTACAACTGGTGAGCATGAAGACCGGAAAAGTACTTTCTCCTGTTTTACCCAATGAACCAGTTGAATTTTCGGATTCCGTCAACGGACATTACAATTTGTACAAACGAACCCTTGGTGTCGGTCTTCTAGGTTCTGCACAATTTGGATACAAATTAACGCCGGATTTAAACTTTTTGGTCGAACCATATTTGAAGTACTACCCTACAATCATTACTGTGGACGAATATCCATTGAGACAAAAGTTGTTGGTATATGGTATAAATATCGGATTGAGATTAAAAATTTAAATTGCTCAGGCAACAAACTGATTTCTTATGCACTCTTTTAACTTAGAACACAAACCCTACATGAAATATAATATTTTTGCTACTATCATAGGTCTGCTACTTTTTGCCGGATGTGGAAAGAATTCAGATATTTTTATCCCGAAAGATGATATCAATAATCTCAAAGGTAATATCAATAATTTTTACCTTTCTGTAAGGAATACTGTACCTGCTGAGGTTTTCACCATTCATCCTGATGTCGAAAATGTCGTGACTACTTCCACAGGTTTAAGGGTGCTTATTCCGGCATCGGCATTTACAGATTCAACTGAAGTAACCGTCAAAGACGATATTATTGTAAAAATCACACAGCTTTCAAAAAAATCTGATTTCATCAAATATTCTCAGTTTAGCAATACAAGTGATTTTGTCCTTGACTGGTTTAAGAATATTAATTTTGAAGTAACTACATTATCCGGAAAAAAACTACTGCTGAAGAATGACAGTCAGGTAACTGTACAACTGCCTACAACGAGTATATCACCAAACTGGAAATTGTTTAACGGTACTTATTACAGTACAAGAATGTTTCAGGTTTTGCCAAACGAATACGCTGTAATCAAATCAGCAGTTTGGAAAGATGGTACAACCGGTACTATTGTTGAAGGAATCGAATTCAAGGTTAAAAAAACGGGCTGGGTATGTATCGCCACACCTGTAAAAATAGAAAAAAATAAAAGCCTGCATCTGGAATTGCCAGCCTCCTTCCGTTCATTTAATACAATGACTTCGGTATCCTACAAGTCAGGAAATATCATTTACCTATGTGATGGAAGCAATGGCGTACCGAATATTTTTTCTCAAAGAATACACGACTTAAAAAACCTTACGGTATTGATAGCTTCAGATATGCAATATTCTTATTTTGCTTCGAAAACTGAGTTCTCAGAATACCATAATGATTCTACTGTAGTGCTTACACCGCAGAAAACAAATTATACCGAAATGGTAAATCTCCTGGATAAGTTAAACTGATTTTACACTTATTCAAAGAGTATGTTTTTAAGGTCTGCTTCGCTGTAATTTACAGATTTGAGCACTTTGGTATCTTCAGTTCGGTAAACAAGAAATTTATCAGCTTTAGGTTTAATGAAGGCTTCTGTCTGACGGTTTTCTTTATAATACTTCACGGTTTCTTCGGCCTCTTGTATTGTATTACAAGCCTTGCTCATATTGGACCGCTGTACTTCCTTGAATAATTTGCGAAACTTTTTGCCAAGTCCAAACTCCAATATTGCTCCTGACAAAACGTATTGCAGATCGCAGAACGCATCGGCAGCTTCTACAAGGTCGTTATTTTCAATGGCTTGTTTGAGCTCTTTAAGTTCCTCTTCGATGAGATTTATCCTGAGTTGACAACGTTCCTTTGCAGGTATCACGGGTTCTGTAAGTACCGGCAAATCAAATAAATTGTGAAATTTGGATACTGACTTGAGTGCTTTAGCTTCTTTCATAGTTGTTAGGTTGAATACTTTCCTACATAATATAGGAGCAGAAAAATTTTAGAAAAAAAACAGGGCAGAAAATATTCTCTGTCCTGATTGATTGAACTTATAATTTACTTATTTCTTAAAATAAGAGCTATCGTTTTTACCACCTTTTTCAAGGATTTCGATTCGTTTTTTAAATTCGTTAGATACCTGAAGATTGCTAAGTCGAGCATAAATCTCCTTTAGAGCTATCAGCGTATTCTTATCATTTGGATCAATAGATTCTACTTTTTCAAAGTAAGGGAGTGATTTTTTAAACATTTCATCGGTCTCAGATTTTTTCTTGTCATATTTCTTTTGACCGGCTGCTGAAAAGTCGTCAGGCATTGCATTGAGTTCTTTGGTCATTTCGGCTGCCTGGTTGAAGTAAATAGTACCCATACTATAGATTGCATCTGTATAATCAGGTTTCATTTCTATTGCCTTAGTGTAGTTGGCTTCAGCATTTTTCAAGTAATCCGCCTTTTTGGTTGCATCTTTTTCTTTCTGGAAGAGATTGTCATATACGTTGCCTAAAGTTGAGTATAATGATACATTGGCAGGTTCTTTTTCTATTGCCAGCTTTAGTTTATCAATCAATACGTCAGTTTTGTTCACCTTTAGGTAGTAATTGATTTCAGTATATAACAGACCGATATCTTCCGGAAATTTCTTTCTTCCAGCTTCAAGATATTGCAATGAGGCATTCATATCTTTTCCTGAAGTCAACTCATACAATGCACTGTAAATCTCCGGAGCATTATATTGGTCTTTGTACAGCTGTTCGAAATATGGAAGTGCTTTTTCAGGCATATTTGCATTCAGGGCAGACATAGCCGTTGCAAATCTTGTATCGCCCAAAGTTTTTTCATCATTTTCCAGCGGACTTTTCTGACCGTTGGCTTTGAGCGTTTCATGCGTATTAAGCAATCCGCTAAATCCGGAATATGCATTGGTATATTGTTGTGCAGCGTACATACCGGCTGCGTAGTTATTCATGTGACCGGCATTTTCAAACAGTCCTTTGAGAGCATCTTTTACTTCCCATTTTTTAGGTGTCAGAGTCATAGCCTTGTTAAAAGCCTCGTTTCCTATTTTAGCAGCATCCGGATATTGAATTTTGTGTTTGGGATTAGTCATAAGCTCTCTGAGGTCGCGGTTACAAAGCTCATTATATATTTCACCTTTTGTAATCCAAGTCTGTGCCTGGGTACTTGTGGGTTCCATGGAGCTTGCAAAATCAATATTTGTTTTTGCTTCATCAAGTTGAGCGCGGTTAGCAATCTGGTCTAGATTGTAATTGCCAAGTTCTCTTGAAGCTTTTTTATAAGCTTTTGAAGGGTCTTCCTGTGCAAATGCACCTGTAGTAATCAGCAATGTAAGGAAAAATAGAAAGGTTCTCATTCTTTAATTTATTTAGTTATTGTTAGTAACAAATTAATGTGATACTTGCATTGTTTACAAAATGTTAAATTATTCATCAGCATTCTCAGTAGATGAATCGTTATCCGTGTCTGTAGTAACATCATTATCTAATGTGCTATTATCAGATTCGCCCGTTTCTTCTTCAGGTTCGTGTTTTACTACCGCTATATCAGAAATAGAGTCACCATCTTCTATACGTATAAGTTTGACGCCCTGAGTGGCTCTACCCATAACCCTTAGGCCGGATGCGGCAATACGGATAAGGATACCTGACCGGTTGGTAATCATCAGATCATCTTCGTCACTGATAACCTTTATGGTCACAAGCTCTCCAGTCTTTTCGGTCACATTGATTGTTTTTACGCCCTTTCCTCCCCGATTAGTTATTCTGTAATCTTCAAGTAATGATCGTTTTCCAAAACCATTTTCTGAAACCACCAGAATGGTTTGTGTAGCATCTTCCGGGTCCACACAGATAAGGCCAACTACTTTGTCGTTATCGTCCGCCAAAGAAACACCACGTACACCAGTTGCTGATCTGCCCATCGGGCGTACGGTACGTTCAGGGAATCTGATTGCCCGACCTGACTTTATTGCCATAAGTATTTCAGAGTTGCCGGTTGTTAGTTTGGCATCCAACAGTTCGTCACCTTCGTTTATGGTAATGGCATTAATTCCATTAGCACGAGGTCGGGAGAATGCTTCAAGAATGGTCTTTTTGATAACCCCTTTTCTGGTAGCGAAAACGATATAATGCGAATTAATAAAATCAGTATTTTGCAAATCTTTGACTACGATGTATGCTTTTATCTTATCATCTTTATCAATATTCATCAAGTTTTGAACGACCCTTCCGGCAGAAGTTCTTGAAGTTTCAGGTAGTTCGTACACACGCAACCAATAGCATTTGCCTTGTTCAGTAAAGAACAGAATATAGTCATGATTGGAGGCTACAAATATCTGATCAACGAAGTCTTGGTCTCGTGTACGGCTGCCCATTGCACCTCGTCCACCTCGGCCTTGCGTTTTGTATTCAGTAGCTTTGGTTCGTTTGATATAGCCAAGGTGTGAAATGGAGATGACCACACTTTCGTCCTCAATCATATCTTCAATACTTATGTCGGCATCGTCAAATGTGATTTCTGTCTTGCGTTTGTCACCAAATTTATTTTTTATTTCTGTAAGTTCTTCACGGATGATGTCCATCTGTAGAGCTTCACTTGCAAGTATGGCTTTAAGTCTTTCAATAGTTTTGAGTAATTCGTCATATTCATTTTTAATCTTATCCCTTTCAAGACCTGTGAGGCGCTGTAGCCTCATTTCGAGAATGGCCTTTGCCTGAATCTCAGATAAACCGAAGCGTGACATGAGACCGTCTTTGGCTTCTTCTACCGTCTGCGAATTCCTAATCAAAGTGATGACTTCATCCAAATGATCAAGTGCTATCAATAATCCTTCCAGAATATGTGCGCGTTCTTCAGCTTTTCGGAGTTCATATCTGGTTCGTCTGACTATTACCTCGAGTCTAAATTTTACGAATTCTGTAATAAGATTTTTAAGATTCAGTACGACCGGTCTGCCTCTGACCAAAGCGATGTTATTGACACCGAAATAAGATTGTAAAGGTGTAAACTTATAAAGCTTAGACAATATGACATTGGCCATGGCATCGCGTTTTACATCCACCACTATGCGCATTCCTTTTCTGTCCGATTCGTCTCTTATATCACTTATTCCTTCGATTTTCTTTTCATTGACCAGCTCTGCAATTTTAATTACAAGATTAGCTTTATTTACCTGGTAAGGTATTTCGGTAATAATGATAGACTCTCTGCCTTGTTCACTGGTTTCTATTTCGGCACGGCCTCTGACCACTACCCTTCCACGTCCTGTTTCGAATGCTTCTTTGACACCTTTAATACCATAAATGATGCCACCTGTAGGAAAATCGGGCCCTTTGATGTGCTCCATCAGACCTTCTGTAGTAATATCCGGATTATCCATTGTTGCCAATATGCCATCCACAACTTCTGTTAGGTTGTGCGGCAGCATATTGGTAGCCATACCTACGGCAATACCTGTTGCACCATTTACAAGAAGATTAGGGAACTTTGTAGGGAGTACAGTTGGTTCTTCGAGTGAATCGTCAAAATTCAATGCAAAGTCAACAGTCTCTTTGTCCAGATCGTTGAGCATTTCGTCTGATATTCGCTGTAACCTTGCTTCGGTATAACGCATAGCTGCCGGAGAATCGCCATCTACCGAGCCGAAGTTGCCCTGGCCTTCTACGAGTGGGTATCTCAGAGACCATTCTTGTGCCATACGGATCATAGCATCATAGACCGAACTGTCACCGTGTGGGTGATATTTACCCAACACTTCACCTACTATACGGGCAGATTTCTTATAAGGTTTGGTATGACTCATACCCAATTCACTCATCCCGAACAAAACACGGCGGTGTACCGGTTTTAGTCCATCCCTCACGTCGGGCAATGCTCTTGCTACAATCACCGACATTGAATAATCGATGTAAGCAGACTTCATTTGCTCTTCTATGTTTACGGGTATAATTTTCTGATTTTCTGACATATATGTTTAAAGAAATTCTTTTGTATTAAAAATTAATGTGCAAATTTAGGAAATTTTTAGCAGACCAATCCTATTTATGACATAAATTATTAACCATTGTTTTAAGCTAAATGAAGATCATGAAGCAGGTAAATAACATTTAAATATTAAAATGTTCTTAATTTTGTGCCCGAATTCAAAAAAACAAATAACACTATACAAAGTAAGGCATGGATAACAAGGTCAAACCTTATTCAGAACATGGATCGAAGAAAACACAGGTGGCTGAAATGTTTGACAATATTGCTTCTGCCTATGATTTTAATAACCATATTTTATCCCTTGGTATTGACAGAATATGGAGAAATATCTTAGTTTCCACAATAGAAAAAACTAATCCTCGTTACATTCTCGATGTGGCGACTGGTACTGGTGACGTGGCTATCAGATTGGCGAAAAAGATACATTCAGCAAAGGTTACAGGCATTGATTTGTCTGAGAATATGTTACATATAGGGCAGAATAAAGTAATGGATCAAAATCTGACAGATCGAATTATTTTACTAAAAGGTGATTCGGAACATCTCGATTTTGAGGATGATAGTTTTGATGCAATTACTGTTGCCTTTGGAGTCAGGAATTTTGAAACGCTTGTGAAAGGACTCTCAGAAATATTGCGTGTTCTTAAGTCCGGAGGCATGTTAGGTATTTTGGAGTTTTCTAAACCATCAAACCGTATTTTTGCATTTTTTTTCAATTTGTATTTTAAAACAATACTTCCATTAGCCGGTAGTATAACATCTAAGGACAATCAAGCGTATAAATACCTTTATGAAAGTGTCCAGACATTTCCTGAAGGCGAAAATTTTTTAAAAATATTAGAATCAACCGGATATCAAAAATCGAAATGCAGAAAATTAAGTTTTGGAATCTGCAGTTTATATACTGCCTACAAATAATATTCTTTTGCCTGATATATTCATCAGCTACTGCCCAAAAGTTTGGCAGCAATCAGAATTACCTTGAGTTTAAAAACAAACCTTACTATTTTGGTATAACACTTGGCTACAATTCATCAGATTACAAATTATTCAGATCGCAGAATTTTATCGGTAATGACAGCATACGTTTGGCTGAGTCAGTCAAAGGTCCCGGATTTAACCTTGGCATAGTTACCAATTACAAAATAAATGAGTATTTCGACCTACGCCTCTTACCTACTCTTTCGTTTGCTGAAAGAAACATCACCTACGCTGTTCCGAAAAACCGAAGGCCGCCTTACCTTCAGAAAATAGAGTCCGTATTCTTCGAAATTCCCGTTCATCTTCGCTATACGTCTCATCCATATAAAGATATCCGTGCATTTATTCTAGGTGGTGTTAAATATTCAGTAGATGTTGCAAGTAATTCAAGAACAAGGCAAAAGGCAGAATTACTTAAAGTGTCACCTTCAGATTTTTCTGTAGAACTTGGAGCAGGTATTCAGATGTTTTTCCCGTATTTCATTTTCTCGCCCGAAATCAAATTTTCAAGAGGCATCAGCAATATTCTGATATTTGATAAGGACCTGAAAGAATCTAACATTCTCGAGAAGATACTCTCCTCCGGTTTTACGATTTCATTCCACTTTGAAGGATAAGCAATTGTTGTTCGGTAGCTGATTTAAGTTTTAGATAAAATGTTAAAAACTTGTCGTTGATGAATAGTTCATTGTCTTTGACAATTGATAGAGATTCAACAAATCCTGCAGAAAAGCTTGCTCTCTGATCCATTTTTTGCATAATAAAGTGCAACCCATCGAGCGTTTTATATTTTTCGATAAAATTACCTGCTATCATTCTGCGAATGAGCGAACTTACTTTCTCCGGAATTAAATGAAGTTGTGTTTCAATTTTATGGTAAACGCTATTCATAAATTCATCCAAAGTTGTAGTGTAAAACATTTGCCAGTTATTGCAAAGAAAAAAATCGAAAATAATATCTGCTATTACGACTGCATATTTTCCATGCTTTTGCCGAAATAAACTGATAACTGCATCTACATCAGTATCGGCATCCGTATATTTATCAATAAACATGTGCAAGTCATAACCGATGACGAAATTATCAGTTTTTCCCTTAAGCTGGCTTCTTGTAAGGAAATCCCCCATAAAATTGCCGGTCATTATTTCCGGATCATCACCTGAGAGTACCAGATGCGCTAAATAATTCAAATTGCAAATTAAGTTTGTTTCACAAAATTAATAAATCTAACTTTGCGCCGTTTTAAAAAAAATCAAATTATGGGATTAAAATGTGGAATCGTCGGACTGCCTAATGTTGGTAAGTCAACTTTGTTCAATGCACTTACATCTGCCAAAGCTTTGGCTGCCAATTATCCTTTTGCTACCAAGGAGCCTAACCTGGGCGTCATTGTCGTACCGGATAAAAGACTTGACGAACTTGCAAGATTAATTGATCCTCAAAAGATTCTACCTACAACCATTGAGATACTTGACATTGCCGGGCTCATCAAAGGTGCGAGCAAAGGAGAAGGACTTGGCAATCAGTTTCTTGCCAATATTAGGGAAGTAGATGCCATCATTCATGTTGTGAGATGTTTTGCCAATGACAACGTCATACACGTTGACGGAAGTGTTGATCCGGTCCGTGATAAAGAAATCATTGACCTTGAGCTTATTTTTAAAGATCTGGAAGGTATTGATAAAAGAATTGACAGACAGAAAAAAATAGCAAAAAGTGGTAGCAAAGACGACCAACGCATTGTAGAAGTTCTCGAGTACTTAAAGTCGCATCTTGAATCGGGTAAACCGGCTCGTTCATTTGAGAGAGAAGATCAGGACGAAGGTGTATTCCGAGAAATGATGTTACTAACAGACAAACCGATATTGTACGTATGTAATGTTGATGAGGCATCTTCTATCAAAGGAAATGAATATACGGAGCGATTCAAAGAGAGCATCAAGGACGAAAATGCTGAGATTATCTTAATATCGGCTGGTATCGAAGCTGAAATAGCAGAACTCGATTCGCTCGAAGACCGACAAGCATTTCTTGCAGAAATGGGTCTAGACGAACCTGGTGTCAACAAACTTATAAGAGCAGCCTATCATTTGTTGAATCTTATCACGTACATCACAGCAGGTGTAAAAGAGGTAAGAGCCTGGACAGTAACCCGTGGTACTTTGGCGCCTCAGGCAGCCGGAGTGATTCATACAGATTTTGAGAAAGGCTTTATCCGTGCAGAAGTCATCAAGTACGCCGATTTTGTCCATTATGGTTCAGAAGCTGCTGTAAAAGAAGCTGGCAAAATGTCGGTAGAAGGTAAAGAATATACTGTGCAGGATGGAGATATCATGCACTTCAGATTTAATGTGTAAAAATGAAGATTCCCAGACTTTTTATTTCAACAAAACTGTTTATAGCCTGTTGAAATACTGAGGCCGGGAATCACCTTTTTATATTCTACAGAATATTATTTTACGTACATTACATTTTTTACAGCCTCAGCTACTTTTTGTGCATTTGGCAAATATTCCTCAACAAAAACAGAAGAATAACCGAGATTTGTGTCTGCCGAATTAACCCTTGTAACCGGAGCATCCAGATGGTCGAATCCGTACTTTTGTATTTGGTAAGCTATTTCTGAAGCTACCCCAAACATCGGCCATGACTCATCAACGATTACGAGCCTATTGGTTTTTTTAACCGATTCGAGGATTGTATCGTGGTCTAGTGGTCTGATGGTTCGCAGGTCGATAACTTCGGCACTTATACCTTCTGCTTTAAGTAATTCGGCTGCTTCGAGTGCCACAAATACCATTTTATTGAAGGTAACAATGGTGACATCTGTACCTGCTCTTCTTATAGCAGCTTTTCCGATTGGTACTATCACGTCTTCACCATCTTGTGGCATAAGTCCGTCTGCTTCAAATTTCTTTCCACCAAAGCTGTAGGTACGTTTTCCGTCATCTGTTATTTCAAGTTCCATAGCATAAAAGACCTCAGACTCCATTACACATACCGGATTTTCGTCACGTATGGCAGCTTTCATCAATCCTTTGGCTTCAATCGGGTCAACGCAAGATATTACTTTGACACCAGGTACATTACCAAGCCAGCTTTCGAAGGTTTGGCTGTGTTGCTGTGCGAGCTGTCCTGCAGAGCCTGATGGACCTCTGAACACAATCGGGCATTTGAACTGACCAGCTGACTGTGATAAGGTTTTGGCTGCATTATTTACGATTTGGTCAAATGCAAGGACGGCAAAATTCCAGGTCATGAATTCTACAATTGGTCTTAGTCCGTTCATAGCAGCACCTACCCCAATACCTGCAAAGCCAAGCTCGGCAATCGGCGTGTCAATCACTCTTTTTGCACCAAATTCTTCAAGCATACCTTTACTTACCTTGTAAGCACCATTGTATTCGGCGACCTCCTCGCCCATCAGAAAAACGTTTTCGTCTATGCGCATTTCTTCAATCATTGCTTCGCGCAGTCCGTCTCTGAGTAATAGTTTTAAAGCCATTATTTTTCAAAATTTTCCCAAAGTTATATAAATATAATGTTTGAATGAAATCTCTCACACAAAAGATTTAGATATATTTTTAACATCTAGTCCGTCAAAATTACCGGAAGACATCCAAAGTAAAACAGTATTATACATTTTTTGTTGATTAATGAAGTGCATAAGTTCTTCTTTTTCAGAAAATATATGTACGTCTTCTTCATTAAAAGCTTTAATTACATCTTCAGGTTCGATCATGTTCATTTTTTTCATTTCAAGTGTATGTTTGCTATAATAAACGATCTTTACATCGGCGTTTTTCATTGTGTTTTTATACTCTTTCAGAAAATCAACATTCAGGCTGCTAAATGTATGCAATTCGTAAATGGCAATTTTTGTAAAATCCAGAAATCGGGCACTGACTGCATCGATAGTGCTTTTTAATTTGGATGGTGCGTGCGCAAAATCGAGATACGCTGCAAAATGTTCGTTGCGGCAGATGAGTTCCATACGTTTACCTGCTCCAGCAAAACTTGTGGCAGCTTGTAATATTGCTCCTTCACTTAACCCGAGCAGACGGCAAACATGAAAGGCAGCCTGAAAATTTTCTAAATTGTGTTTCCCGAAAAACTGTATCGGGTATTCTTTCCCCGAGGTATCTGACAAAACTAAATCACCATTTGGTAAAATATGATGAGGAAATTCAGCGTAGGCAACACGGTCAGTTACATCATAAGGTTCTGCTAGCATGTTGGCTAAGTTTTGGTCATTTTTGTAATAGATCAGGTGACCTTTATCTGGAATGGTTTTAATAAATTCACGGAAAGTATCTAGATAGTCATCAAAAGTCGGAAAAACATTGATATGATCCCAGGCTATGCCGGTAATGATGGCAATATCAGGATGATAATGAAGAAATTTTGAGCGCCTGTCAAGCGGCGAAGTAAGGTATTCGTCGGCTTCTAAAATGGCAATAGGAGCATCCGAAATACTCACCATAGTGTCAAAGCCTTCAATATTACTACCGATGAGGTAATCAAATTTGCGGCCATTCGCTTTGAGAATATGGGCAATCATGGATGTCGTAGTCGTTTTACCGTGGCTACCGGCAATGGCTACACGTGTTTTCCCGGCATAACATTTACCTATGTACTCCGGAAAGCTTTGAACATTAAGCCCGAGTTCAATTGCCTTGTTGAGCTCAGGATTATCAAGCCTGGCATGCATACCGAGAATTACGAGATCAAGATCAAGAGAAATTTTTTCCGGAAACCAGCCGAATTTTTCAGGTAAAAGCCCCCTGGCCAGCAATCTTTCTTTGGAAGGCGAATTGATTTCATCATCCGAACCGGTAACTTCGTGACCCAGATTATGCAGTGCAATCGCTAGATTATGCATGACAGCACCACCAATTGCAATCAAATGAATTTTCATAATAGGAAAATTGTTAAATTAATATTATTTTTGCAACCGGATTCGATCATATTGTTTAAGTAGTATAATACAATCCATAAAAATTGCGTTGTAGATTTAAATTAATTCAAATTTCATGAAAAACAAATCATTTAAAAGATTTCTGACTTTGGCGACTGTTGCAGTATTCTTCCTTACATTCACTTCTTGCAACCGAGGTACCGGATGTCCGAATAATTTTTCACTAAAATCATTGGCAAAAGTAGTTTCTAATTTTTAATTTGAGTATGGAAACTTTTCCCTGGCACCAACTTTCGAGTATGGACGGGCTGGAGCAAATTTCAAAAAAGTCATTTGAAATGCCAGTTGTCATCTTTAAACACAGCACACGATGCAATATCAGTTCTATAGCGAAAATGCGATTAGAAGAAGATGCATTGACACTTGGTAGTCAGGTACACTTTTATTACCTCGATTTGCTCAATCACCGCGATATCTCTGCGAAGATCGCTGAAAAATATCACGTCCACCATGAATCACCACAAATCCTCGTCATCAAGGATGATGAATGTATTCTTGATGCAAGTCATCTTGATATTCAGGCAGATGAGATTGAAGAGGTAATTGCGGCTTGTTGAACCCCAAATCTAAGTCCGGTTTGTTAGAAATTTTCGAAACAAAAGACGGCAGTAACAGTCTTAGAAATACTATTAGTGGCGACACTTATCACTCTGTACATGGTGCTATGGGTGAAAGTCAGCATGTGTTTGTACAAAATGGCTTAATGAAAGCTTTCGAGCAAAAGACTGATTTGATTAAAATTCTTGAACTTGGATTCGGTACAGGGTTAAATGCGTTGCTCTGCCTCAAGGAATCTATCCAACAACAACGACTAGTTGAGTATCATTCTCTTGAGAAATATCCGGTCACAGAAGAAATATACTCCAATCTTGATTTTCACAACACAGCAGAACTTAGGGAGTTTCATTCGGAATATCTTCAACTGCACACCTCCCCATGGGATTTGGGCATCAGACTAAGACATCATTTCAGCTTTACAAAATACCTGATAGATTTTGTTGATTATCGACCATCCGGTCAATATGATGTCATTTTCCATGATGCTTTTGCACCAGATTCGCATCCTGAAGTTTGGAAAGAAGATTTTCTTACTAAATGCTATCAGTGGCTGGCAGATGATGGTTTTTTGATTACATATTGTGCCAAAGGTTCGTTCAAACGTGCTTTGAAGGATGTTGGGTTCGTTGTAGAATCATTACCGGGGCCGCCAGGAAAACGCGAAATAACAAGAGCTTTTCGTTGATTGCTTTCAATCCTGACGGTGTGTGATGATTGATTTTTTTTAGGAAATGTAAATTCAAGCTCAGTTTGACTTTGTCAGATCCTTTTTCTTCAGAATACCACTTTTCAGATCTGTTATCACTTCAGAGAAATTATTAAATTCACGTCGGTAACTAATACCGATACCTGATTTATTTTTTCTACCTCCCTCCAACGAAGGTTCAGTCCGTTGATATGCTCTTATTTTCAATCTATTGTCGGGTGTAATGGAGTACGTTACTTCCAGGTCACCGGCAAAATAAGTTTGTGAACTTACAGCTGAACTTGCATTGGTACCAACATTACCACCGATATTGATTGACAAGCGGTCTGAGAAAAGATTGTTTTTCATACGCAACTGCAATTCGCTTGTAGAAAATGGGTTTACGGTAGATGCATCATAGACATTATAGCCAACCTTAAGATCAATGCCGGAGATGACACCATTTTCTTTAATAAAATCGGATAGTAGCTCAGTAATGTACCCAGACAGCTGATTCGACATCAATTCAGACAAGGTATTAATAGATGTAAGATACTGTGTACCCTGGAAGTTATTATTTGGCGGAATGAATGATTTGGTAACTATTAGTGCCATTGCCTGGCGATTCATTTCGTTCTGATCTTGTCTTACTATGCGCAATTTCGAATCAACATAATTGCGGATGATGGGTGAAATATTTGGAAAGTTGATATCGAGTTTGATATTGGGGCTTAGCAATCGGCCAGAAAGCGACAAGTCGAGGTCAACTTTAGTGGTTTTTCTTGCCTCAGTAATAGCATTATTGTCTGCACCAAGGTATTCGAGTATAAAATTATATGGAGAAGTATAAAGATCTCTGTATGAAGCGGTAAGATTTACTTCGCCTTCATAAGGATCACCTGTCCAGCGAACTGTACTGCCCCCTGATATATTGAATGGTTTGTTTACAAGGTTAAGTAAAGTAAAAAGATATTCGCCTGACACTATTTCATAATCGCCAAACATGTTAAACTCACCTGTTGAAGAAAATGCCAATTGGATATTGCCTTTGCCATAACCTTTGATGTAGTCACCTGCTTTCGGATCGAGAATGAGCTGTATCAAAGCATCTTCGGTCACGGACAAATCCATGTCGATATTTAAGCCTGAGCTTTCAGCAGGTTTTCGTTTTTCTGCATTGGTACGTGAGGTATCCACATTTTTATTGACAAATCTAACGAAGCCAGAAGCTTTGGCTTGTTCTGTTGAGCCAAATGGTATGGTAAGGTTGCTACCTTTTGCTGTGGTAGCATTTATATATATATTGGTATTACCGAATGTGCCGCCTATGGTCATTAGAATTGCTCCCACACCTTTTCCATAGTAAATGTTGTTATTCAGCACACTTGTATTGAGGGCGATAAACTCCGGCGACTGAATTTTTACATCATACCCCCATTTCTTGAAATGGTCGTGAACCAAACCACCCGTTACGAGCGCTTTATTGCCAAGCGGGTCGGTGATATAACTTCCGGTAGCATCAATTTTGGTATTGGAGAAGGCCACTTTGCCGTTCTCAATTGTATAGTCAACATTTGTATAAATCAAGTGAAAACCAGCCTTGGCAATGTCTGCCTTACCCGATAGGCCCATGTTATGCAACGGGCCTTCAACAGTAAAATTTCCCTTAAGCGAACCCGAAGTATTGTTGATACCATTGCCGATAAAATATTCAAGTGTGCGAAGCGGTAAATAATTAAATCTATTATCGAGTTTTAGTCTGATGTTCTCTCGGTCACTTATGTTGAGAAAACCTCTTCCAGACATGGCAATTGTGTCGTGTTCAAGTTGGTATTCAACATTTAGCAGTTCTTTAAAATCAATTGCTGATGCATTGACCAATAATTTTCCCCAATGGTCTTTATTGATATTGAGCGAATCGCTGTACACACGGAGTCCAAAATTCCGAAGCTTGTAAACTTCGTTGACACGTGCATAGATTTGAAGATTGCCTGAAAGCTTCAGTTTGTCATACTTAATGATCTCATTTAGCTTGGAAACATCATATCCAATAATAGCGAACTCAAGTCCGTCATTGATTGTTTGGTTCAGTATTATTTGCCTATTCTCATTGGTAAGAACAAATGATTCAGGTATGATGGTCTGTTTATTGATTATTAGTAGATTGTCAGGATTGACTTCCCAGTTTTCGCCGAGTAGATTGATACTATTATTATTAAAATGAAGATTGTAGCCATCATCTGTTGGTTTGAGCGTGCCGTTCACACTCAGGTCAGAAGAATAAAGTTTTATTCCATTAAAATCAAATTTAATATTCTCGGGGTTTATCACAAAAGTAAATCTTGTATTATCGAGTACTTTATCCATTACAACAGTTTTGTCGAGTATTCCCGAAAAATTGGCCTCTTCATCATATTGAATATAATTGATAGTAATGCCTTTAAAAACTTTGTCACCCACTTTGATACCTTCAGTAGTAGCTAAAGTATTCCATTGGTTAGTCAAGTTATTAAATTTGCCACTCACCAACAATGGGCCGTCAAAACTTACAGGATTGTCAATCAATGCCAGCAGAGGCTCCGTTTTTTTAATGTCGAATTTGTAGCTGCACTGGGTCCTTGTAAAAGGTAAATTTACTTTCGGGAGCTTAATGTCGTCATAATATCTCGGATAAAGTTTCTTCAGATTTTGTAAAAATATCTGATGTAGATTATCAATTTCAAATTCGCCGGATATGTAAACATCTGCCACATCCGATTTTACATCAATCGTTTTGACATTACCGGTTTGGCTGGCATTCAGCAAAATTTCATCAAGCTCAAATAAGGTTTTTTGACCATTTGTAAATCTCAGATTGTTAATTTTGGATGTTCCATCAAGTGTTTTAAAATTTCTTGTAAGCAGGTTTATATCAAGATTGCCAGAAACAGCGAGTGGCTTGGAAGAAAGGTTTAGCTTATACAGATCAAGATTTTTTATCTCAGAAAGGAAATCATACTCGGGAATATCGGCACCAAGATCCACCTTTCCTGTAAAGGTAAAATCAGCATTTGGATCGGATCCGGTAATTGAGCCATCTATCGTATTCTTTTTGAATATACCATTCAACACTATATCATGATAAGTATAACTATTGTATTCTATGGAATGTACCTTACCGTCAAGGTCAGCTTCAGCTTTATCGGCTGTAAATCCGTGCCCGTTTCTGACATTGAAATCTGCTGACAGATTGCCAAATTTATTTTGATCTATCCAGCTACCGAGGTTAAAATTCTTCAGTTTCATTCCACCAGAATAAATTGAATTATCCTTTCCATTCTGCAGATTCATCCTAAGGTCAAGCCCAATATCGCCAAGGTTGGTTTTTAATGTTCCATAGGTGACAAAATCAGTGAAGAAGCCGTCAAAGTTTCCTTTGAAAGACAATTCTCCCAGTTTTGAAAAATTAGGTGGAAGAACAAGATTGGGGATTGCCTTTTCTAGAAACTGCACATTGCTATTCAGCTGCTTTATATCAAGGTTGATAATAGCATTATCTGTTTGAGAAATATCATTAGACTTAAATTCTGTATGGAGGTATAGCTTTGATGGTATTTCTACAATGAGGTTTTTAGCTTTCAGACTATTGATACGGCCGTATATTTCACCAGATACAGTCAGGACTTCATTAAAATTATTGACGAAAAATTTATCATACTTTAATGAGGGCGCAAAATGAGCTATTTCTCTAACAGAAATCATTGATTTATTAAGCCCAATTTTGATGCCCACATTGTTTGCAAAGTCATCACTCAATGATGACAGGCTTTCGTAGTTGAGTATTACAGAATCTCTGATGACACTTGCCTTGGTTTGTAAATTTAACTCAGCCAGCCGTATTTGTTCATTATTAATACCTGCAAACCCGGCCGTCAACTCCTTTATTTCAAAACCTTTTGATTCTTTAAGTGAAATCTTCAATGGTGAAGCACTGTACGAACCATCGTGTATGATTAGATTCTTGCCGATTGCATGTACATCATTGAAAGCAAAATGCGACCAGTCAATGTCGTCAACGCTAATTTTAATATTTGGGTCAGGTGGCCGCTGGTAATTGTCAACAAAAAGAGAACCGTCATTTAATTCAAAATCCTGAAAGACAAGTTTCAAAACTTTCCCGTTCGGGTTATCTGTTTCTTTTATTACCTTACCGGATGCTTCAATAGCTTCCATGGATAATTTCCTGTATTGTAGCCTGAACACCGGCATATCAAATATTACACTTGAAAAGATGTACTCTTTATTGACAAAGTCCATTTTTCCTACTTTTGCTTCCCCACGTTGGGTACTTATACTTAAGTAATTACCATTGTGCTCATTGTAGTCTGTAAATTCTACGACTGCCAGCTGAATTGTTTTTATTATTAGCTTAAGTTTCGTGTCTGATTTCTTTTTATCCTCCTTAGGAGGGAACATTTTCCGTATCAGCAAATCAATGTTTTGCTCTGTTTCACCCGGATATTTCCGAAGATTTACTCCAGCATTCTTCAGTACCACTTCATCCAATACAATACGTTGTCTGTATAAGTTAACTGGATTGACGCTAAAATTTATCTGAAGCTGTTGAGCATATATCACAGGGTTAGCGTGCAGATCATCGATTGAGAATCCACGCAATTCGAAGTTATTAAAAAAATTGAAACGCACACTGGCGAGCTCCACCTTTGTACCAGATCTGGATTCTAAAAAACTTGTAATGTAATTCGTTGCTTTGCGTTGGACAGATGGGATTTGAAAAAAAAGAAAAAGAAAAAAATTGAGAAAAAGAAAAAGTACAAATATCCTGAACACCCACAGCGCAAACTTTTGTAAAAAGCCGCCACCGTGATATGGTTTAAAGAGATATTTTTTAAGGTTTACCTTTTTCATTCAAACGAATCCGACCGACAATTTATGATTATAGACATACAAATAAAGAAATATAAAAGAGAATTAACTAATAATTAAATAATTATAGTCAATTTGCTCTTTAACAATATAAACATTTTGTTTTTAATCTATTCATACAATGTTGATTCAGCACAAATTTCCTTATCCGAATCACGGATAAGTTTATATAATTCTATTGATTGTGATGCTTCTTTTACATCATGTACGCGGAGTACTTTAGAACCTTGTGCCAACGCATACATATTAAGTGCAGTTGTTCCATTGAGTGCATCATCAGAAGAAATATTAAGACTGGTATAAACCATCGTTTTTCTGCTTACCCCAGCCAGTACGGGCAGATGGAGGATATTGAAGTAGCCGATACTCTTTAATAATGAAAAATTCTCTTGCATCAGCTTTCCAAATCCAAAACCCGGATCGAGAAAAATATCATAAATACCATATTCATTCAGTTGGCGTATTTTTTCAGTAAAAAAATCAAACACAGTAGCAACCGGATCGCCAAGACCTTTTTTTGAATGCATTGATTCGAAAGTTGCACCGTTGTGCATTAACACATAAGGCACATTTGCATCTGCAATAACACGAAACAAATTTTCATCAAATCGACCACCTGAGATATCGTTGATAATGTCAGCACCAGCCGAGCATGCCTGCTTGGCCACCTCAGCCCGAAAAGTATCGACAGAAATAAATACTTGTGGAAAAGCATCTCTGACTGCAGAAAGGAACGGCATTAAGCGTGAAATTTCAGCATCTGTATCAATGTTTACTGCTCCAAGTCTTGAAGACATAGCACCCAAGTCAAGAATGGTTGCACCATCTTCAATCATCTGTCCTGCCTTGTCGATTATCTCATCTGTGCCAGTAACACGACTTGCAGCGTAAAACGAATCTGGTGTAATGTTGAGAATACCCATGATAATAGGATCCTCAAAAACCAGTAGTCTCCCTCTGCAATTAAAACTTGTAACCGGTGAAATCATTGTGATCAGGAAAAATTTCTGTAAAGGTAAAAAGAAATGAATAACTATGAAGAAATGATGTCTATGAATGGGTAAAATTGGCACAGTTCATGCAGGTTAAAGAGCATATTTTCAATACATATTAAAAATATTAAAATGTTAAAATTGAAAATAATATTAAATTAGCTTTTGTGATTAGAAAAGGAAATAATATTTTTGTTCATCTAACGTTTAGAGATGACCGGAAAACCAAATTAAATAAAGTAAAATTGTAGAGGGTGAAGTTAACAAACATAGTAAGTCAAACATTAAACAAAGTAAGATTAATACCGGCTCCAATATCCATAACACTTGTTTCAGGTCTGCTCATGTACCTGGTCAATTATGCAGTCAAAGACAGTTCCACCGACTTCAGTCTGAAAGCTTCTTTGAGTGAATTAAGCGCATTTCCACTCGAAATGCCTAATGTCAAATACGAGCTTTTGCTGGATACTATGGAGGTAAGAACAACTTTAATCAAGCCAAATCAATTTTTGGTAGATATCCTGAAGAACTACGAGCTAAGTGATAATGAGATCAATAATATGGTTGCAAAGGCAGCTAAAGTATTTGACCTAACCAAACTTCGTGCAGGGAAAGAATATAGCGTAATGTGCAAAAAAATGACCGAGAAGCCATACTACCTTATATATGAACCAGATGCATACGGCTATGTGAAGCTTGACTTCAGGGATACTATGCAGGCAAGCTATATTCAAAAAAATATTCAGACGAATATTAAAATTGCAAAAGGAATCGTGAATTCGACCTTGTCTGAAAGCATGGCAGAAGGTGGTCTGAGTTATGACCTGATTGACAAAATGGAGGACGCCCTCGCATATACTGTGGACTTCTATCACGTTCAGAAAGATGATAAATTTAAAGTACTATATGAAGATCACAGCATAGATGGCAAAAGTGTAGGTGTAGGTAAAATGTACGGTGCTTATTTCGAGCAGAACGGCAAAGACTATTATGCTATATATTATAAGAAAGGTGACCGCGAAGGATATTACGATCTGGAAGGCCGGCCTATGAAGAGATATTTCCTGAAAGCTCCTGTCAAATTTAGCCGTATCTCTTCGGGGTTCAGTCTAAGACGTTTTCATCCGGTTTTAAAATATAACAAACCTCACTTTGGGACTGATTATGCTGCACCTGCCGGAACACCTATTATGTCTGTAGGTAATGGTGTGGTAATTGAAGCTAGCAGAAACGGATACAATGGCAATTATGTTAAAATAAAACATGATGCCACCTATACCACACAGTATCTTCACATGTCAAGAATCGGGAAAGGCATCAGAAAAGGTGTTAGGGTATCTCAGGGGCAAACCATCGGCTATGTCGGTTCTACAGGCCTTGCCACAGGTCCGCATGTATGTTTCAGATTCTGGAAAAACGGCGTACAATGCAATCATTTAAAGGAGAAGGTGAGCAGCAATCCTGTGATGAACAAGGCCGATCTTCCAGAATTCTTCAAAGTACGGGATGAAGTGGTAAGAAAACTGAATATTGTCAAACACAAACCGGTTACTGAGAGTATTCAATCAGAAACCAAGGATGACAATCCGTAAAATTTAGTTGAGGTTCAGGAAATCATCTATCTGTCCGAGAATCGCATGGGTGTTTCCTTTATTTTCAAGGATTACCTGCCATAGTTTATCGGGTTTGAAAACAAAGAGATAATTAGGATCCATTTCGTCAATTATCCAAGTTTTATCCTCAATTTCTGCTTCGAGCTGATATTTTGACCACCCTGTATATCCTACATAGAATCTGATATTACCCGGATGCAACAAACCCTGAGTAATCAAGACTTTTACCTTTTCAAAATTACCACCCCAGTATATACCATCACAAACAAACTGGCTGTCATCAATGATGTCGCCGGCAGTATGTAAAAAATGTACCGAATCTGTCTGTACCGGTCCGCCATAGTAAGCAAGCGCATCAAACTCCGGAAAGTCATTTATAATACTATCAACCTTTACATCCAATGGCTTGTTAAGGATAAATCCGAGAGTGCCCTCTTCATGCTTATCACAAATGAGTATTGCCGCCCTGCGGAAATAAACATCCAACATGAATGGTTCAGCGAGAAGCAAACTTCCTTGTGATATCTTTTGATGTTCCAATGCTGATCTTATAAGGCGTCAGATAATATATTTCTGTCTATCTGTCTGATCATGCCTCTGAGAACCGAACCCGACCCACCTACTTCGGTAAAATGATCGCAACCATCAGTAATCATATTGCGGACAATCTGAGTCCATAATACCGGGGCAGTTAACTGTATCAGGATATTTTTCTTTATGACATCAGGGTCAGTGGATGGGGTTGCATTGACATTTTGATAAACAGGACAGAAAGGTTCGGAGAACTGTGTTTGTTCTATAGCTGCTTTGAGTCTGTCTTGTGCAGGTTGCATAAATGGCGAGTGGAATGCTCCACCAACAGCTAATTTGATAGCTCGTTTGGCACCAGCTTCCATACAGGCTTTCATTGCTTCCTCTACACCTTGAATACTACCGGAGATAACCAATTGGCCCGGACAATTATAATTAGCAGCTATGACCGTATGATTGATAGAATTGCAAATTTCTTCAACTTTATTATCTTCCAGACCAAGTATGGCGGCCATGGTACTTTGTTCAAGTTCGCATGCTTGCTGCATGGCCTCTGCACGTTCTTTTACCAACAATAATCCGCTTGCGAAGTCGAGACAACCATTCACTACGAGTGCCGAAAATTCGCCAAGCGAGTGTCCGGCGACCATATCAGGTACAACATCAGGATTAATCAACGCTTTTATAACTGAATGCAGAAAAACAGAAGGTTGGGTTATTCTGGTTTCTTTTAATTCCTCTTCTGTACCTTCGAACATTACTTTCGAAATCTGATAACCGAGAATTTCGTCTGCCTGGTCAAACAAAATTCTTGCAGATTCATTGTTCGTGTACATATCCTTGCCCATACCGACAAACTGTGAAGCCTGCCCGGGAAACACAAATGCTCTCATACTGTGTAATTTATTTATGTTTAAAGACCAAAAATACGGATTCAGTCCAATTTTGCTACTATTAATTTCAGGAATTCGTTCCTTGTTTCATTTCTTTTAAATTCTCCGGTAAAAGCGGATGTAGTAGTAACAGAATTTTGCTTCTGTACACCGCGCATCATCATACACATGTGGTGAGCTTCGATGACAATGGCAGCACCATGAGGCTTAAGGACATTGTCAATACAGTTAAGAATATCGTGTGTAAGTCGTTCCTGTACTTGTAACCTTCTGGAAAATACATCCACTACCCTAGGTATTTTACTCAGGCCTACTATTTTACCGTTTGGGATGTATGCCACGTGAGCTTTGCCGAAAAAAGGCAACATGTGATGCTCACACATGGAATATAGTTCTATATCTTTCACGATGACCATTTCATTATAATCTTCATGAAACAGTGCCGACCTTAGTATTTCGCTTGGGTCCTGTTCATAACCACTTGTTAGAAATTTCATTGCTTTTGCTACTCTTTCAGGAGTTTTGAGCAATCCTTCCCTATTAACATCATCACCAAGCAAACCAATGATGTCTCTGAATTTATCCTTCATCTGAAGTACTTCAGAGTTCATTGGTGTTTCAGATTCTAAACTCATTCTATTTATATTTTATTAAAAATAATACTAAAGCAAATATAAGCCATGTTTTCAAAAACCAAATCATTACCTTCATCTAAATAATGGTTTACTTGGTCTATTGTTCATAAAGGGTATGATGTATTGACTAATATTTTCGTAATTTTACTCTGATGTTGGAGACAATTATATCATTTCTGACCAGACGTAAAATCGGACAGCACTTGTTGTTCTGGTTGTTTAGTTATGTTTTCCTGTGTTTCATGGAATACCTTACTACAAGAGGAACATTTCATTCAATATTGCTGAAGCAGTTAATAAATATAGCCTTTTATGCCATTATGGTCTATGGCAATATCTATTATTTGATTCCTAATTTTTTCCGCGAAAAACGCTACCAGTCATATTTCCTCATTCTTGTGTTGTATGTATTGATTATTACGCCCATTTTTTCATTTTTTCTATACATAGCTGCCTTCGATGATCCATTTCAAAAAGCAGAACTCCTCAAACTAAAGAACTACTATTACTTCTTCAATCTGTTTATAATTGGCGCAAGTACAGTTTTTGTAATCATTAAAGACTGGATATTGCAAAAGCGAGAAAAAAGGGAACTCGAAAACCGAAATATGCAGACGGAGCTTAATTTTCTAAAATCGCAGATTAATCCGCATTTTCTGTTCAATACGCTCAATAGTCTGTATGCCTTGACACTCAAAAAGGACGATAAAGCGCCTGATGTGGTGGTAAAATTGTCGGAAATGATGCGGTACATGCTTTATGAATGTAATGAAAAATATGTTCCACTCGAAAAGGAACTTAATTATCTTCATAATTATATAGACCTTGAACAACTTCGCCAACCTGACAGAGTACAGATTAAAATGACCGTAAAAGGAGACCCTTCCGACCTAGAGATTGTACCGCTTATACTTATTTCATTCCTAGAAAATGCTTTCAAACACGGTGTGTCAAGGAGTATTGGTAAGGCTCATGTCAATGTCTGCATTGCAATCAAAGACAAAAATCTCAATTTGGAAATCGAAAATTCAAAACCAAAGCAAAAGACAGACCAGCTAAAAGAACCCGGAGGTATCGGATTGCAGAACACTAAGAAACGCCTTGACCTTATCTATGGAGGAAGACATGTGCTCATCATAGAAGAAAATTCAGAAATATTTACAGTAGATTTATCAATAAACTTAACACAGGATTCATGAGCAGAATTAACGTAATCATAGTGGACGACGAACCACTTGCACTCGATATTCTCGAGACATTTGTAAAAAAAGTGCCGGAGTTTGAACTTATCGGCCGGTGCAACAATGCTGCAGAAGCAATTAGCATGATTGACGCCAACAAGGTAGATGTCATGTTTCTTGATATTCAAATGCCACACATGACGGGTATTGAATTGATGCGAAGTCTTGACGATCCTCCTCTCGTAGTATTTACTACAGCTTACCCAAATTTTGCTGTTGAAGGATTCGAACTAAATGCACTCGACTATTTACTCAAGCCAATATCTCTTGAGCGATTTATGAAGGCAGTACATAAAATTAAAAATCATCCTTCTATTCAAAAAGAAAACGACAACGAACTCAATGAGGATAAAGACTTCTTCTTTGTAAAAGCAGATAAAAAGTTGATGAAGATTAATTACAATGACATTATCTATGTTGAGGGCCTAAAAGATTATGTCATTCTATGGTTAGGCGATACCCGAATCATTACTCTGCAAACCATGAAGAGTCTGGAAATAAAACTTGATTCAAAGAATTTCAGGAGAATACACCGTTCATTCATCGTCAATCTTAATAAAATTAAGGCATTGAACGGCAATATGGTAGAAGTGGAATACAAGGCCCTATTGCGTCAATTACCAATAGGTAAAAATTATAAGGATGATTTGCTTGAAATAATAGGTGAAAGCAGACTCTAAAAAAAATCCGGGGTCAAGAAATGATGCCCCGGAAACTAACAAACAAACCAACTAAAAACCATTATCAAAAATATCAACGAAGTTAACCACCTTTACATTTCAAAATCAAGAACTTTAACTAAATCCTAACAAAAAAACATGCCGATAAAATAAAGTTTAACATAACTGCATTTTCGAGGCTTATCAGATTGGCTTTGTTGGATATATTTTATACTTTTGAGCCATTAAGAATTAACACTTATTAAAACAGAAAAAATTGTGAAACCAACCGATATCAAAAATCCTGAATATTTCCACAAAGTAGTGGATTGTCAGTATGCGTGTCCTTCACATACACCAGTGCCTCAGTATATCAGACTTATTGCAGCTGAACGATACTCAGAAGCATATATGGTCAATTGGGAGTCAAATGTGTTCCCTGGTGTGCTTGGGCGTACATGCGACCGGCCCTGTGAGCCTGCCTGCCGACGCGGTCGGGTTGAAGAAAAACCAGTAGCCATCTGTCGTCTGAAACGTGTAGCTGCTGATAACAAAGATGAAGTAAAACAATACATGCCTGCTGGACCTTTTGCTCCAAACGGAAAAAAGATTGCCCTCATAGGAGGAGGCCCGGCCTCGCTTACTGTAGCTCGCGACCTCTCTCCACTTGGCTATGAAATCCATTTATTTGACGAACACAAGAAAGGTGGCGGAATGATGCGATCGCAAATTCCTTCATTTAGACTACCCGAAGAAGTACTCGACGAAGAAGTAGGATATATACTTGACATGGGTGTTCATACACACTTTAACAAATATGTGTCAAGCCTGAAAGAAATAATTGAAGATGGGTACGATGCTATTTTTGTAGGTACGGGTGCTCCTCGTGGACGAGATCTTGCCTCACTGCCCGGTCGCCAGGAAGGAAAATCCAATATTCACATAGGTATTGAATGGCTAGCCAGCGTGGCATTTGAACACATTCACAAAATAGGCAAAAAAGTCATCGTACTAGGTGGTGGCAACACTGCAATGGACTGTTGCAGAACAGCAAGGAGAATGGGAGGTGAAGAAGTAAAAGTAATAGTACGAAGCCCGTTCACTGAAATGAAGGCCTCACCGTGGGAAATTGAAGATGCCATCCATGAAGATATTCCGATACTTGAAAACCATGTACCTAAGGAATTTGTGATTGAAAATGGTAAACTGAAAGGTATGTTGTTCGACAAGGTGCATGCAGTGTACGATGAAGATGGCAAACGATCACTTGTACCCACTGCTGAGCCTCCCGTATTTGTAGAAGCAGATGATGTGTTGATAGCTATTGGACAGGAAAACTCATTTCCTTGGATAGAGCGCGACCTTGGTCTAGAATTCGATAAGTGGAATATGCCCGTAGTGGACAAAACAACACACCAGTCAACTGTATCGCATATATTCTTTGGTGGTGATGCCGCCTTCGGACCGAAAAACATCATTACCTCCGTAGCTCAGGGTCATGCTGCAGCAGTTTCTATTGACCTATTTTGTTCGGGCGAGGATGTGCATGTAAGGCCTTCACCGGTGACCAATCTGGTAAGCCAAAAAATGGGTATTCACGAATGGAGCTATGATAATTATATATCAAATGATTTCAGATTTGTGGTGCCACAAGCCGACAAATCCATCACTCTGAAAAATCTTAAAAAAGAGGTCGAACTTGGTTTTGATGTTGAATCGGCATTCAAAGAAGCGCAAAGATGTCTTAATTGCGATGTACAAACAGTATTTGACTTCAAGCGTTGTATAGAATGTGATGCTTGTATGGATATCTGCCCTACTTCATGTATCACATTTACCACTAATGGTGATGAAAGCGATCTGCGAACCAGACTCAAAGCTCCGTCCAATAATATTAACCAGGACTTGTACGTATCTGAAGCATTACCAACCACACGGGTTATGGTAAAAGATGAAGATATGTGCCTGCATTGTGGATTGTGTGCCGAAAGGTGCCCTACCGCAGCTTGGGATATGCAAAAATTTTCTTACGTAACATCAAAACCCGGATATTCATGGCAAGCAGTGTAATTGTAAATGATTTTGTTGTAAAATTCGCCAATGTTAACGGTACAGGCTCTGCCAGTGCTAACTATCTGTTTGCAAAGGCAATATTTCGTATGGGTATTCCGGTAACGGCAAAAAATATTTTTCCTTCTAACATTCAGGGATTACCTACATGGTATGAAGTGAGAGTGAGTGATAAAGCCTATTATGGCAGACGAGAAGGAATAGACGTGATGGTTTGTGTCAACCCACAAAGTATGATGCAAGATGTAAAAAGTGTAAAGACCGGTGGATATTTTATCTACGATAATACAAAAAAACTACATCCTTCATTTGTAAGAGAAGATATCAACTACATCGGGATTCCGCTAATGGAAATGTGTAACCGCGAATACGCTGACCCTCGACAAAGACAATTATTTAAAAATATAATATATGTAGGCGCACTTACCGAACTGTTGCATATTGAATTCAATGTATATGAAGACCTTTTTGCAGATCAATTTAAAGGAAAGGAGAAATTAATAGCTCCGAATATTCAGGCATTGCAGCTCGGCATAAATTATATAAAGGAAAATTTTAATCATACCTTCCCATTTACAACTGAAAGAAGAGAATATACAAAGAATAAGATAATGGTAGATGGTAATACTGCCTGTGGCTTGGGTGCAATATACGGAGGAGCCACTGTAGCAGCATGGTATCCGATTACACCTTCTACCTCTGTGGTGGAGGCATTTGAAAAATATGCTAAAAAATACAGAGTTGATCCCGAAACTGGCAAAAACAAATATGCCATCGTGCAGGCAGAAGACGAACTTGCTGCCTTGGGTATGGTCATCGGTGCTACCTGGAACGGGGCAAGGGCTTTCACTGCTACTTCTGGTCCTGGCGTTTCACTGATGAACGAATTTCTTGGCCTGGCCTATTTTGCCGAGATACCGGCTGTACTGATTGATGTTCAACGCACAGGTCCTTCCACAGGTATGCCTACCAGAACACAACAATCAGACATCCTTATTTCTGCCTATGCTTCCCATGGTGATACCAAGCACGTACTACTCTTCCCGAGTACGCCTAAGGAATGTTTTGAATTGACTGCTGCTGCTTTTGATCTTTCCGAACAGCTCCAGACTCCGATTATATTGCTGACTGACCTAGACCTTGGCATGAATGATCATGTGAGTGATCCATTCGAATGGGATGATGACAGAAAATACGACAGAGGAAAGGTATATCATGCTGAAGATCTGGAAAAAATTGAAAAATTCGGTAGATATCTTGATATCGACGGTGATGGTATTCCGTATCGTACTTATCCTGGTGCTCACCCAAAGAAAGGCGCATTCTTCACAAGAGGAACGTCGCATAATGAATATGCCGGCTACACAGAAGATGGTGCAGACTATACAAGGAATGTAGAACGACTTCTTGTAAAATTCGAAACAGCCAAAAAGCTTGTACCAAAACCTGATTTTTATCAAAAATCCAATAAATCGGATGAAGCAATGCTATTCTTTGGTACCTCAATGTACCCGGCAGAAGAAGCACTTGATGTACTGAAAGAAAATGGTATCGAATTAGATGCTGTTAGAATAAAAGCATTTCCGTTCAATGATGATATCGTAGAGTTTATTAATGCCCACGAAAAGGTGTATGTTATCGAACAAAATCGGGATGCACAGCTAAAAACACTTCTGGTTACAGAACATGGATTTGATCCCGCCAAGCTTGTTTCTATCTTGAATTATGACGGTATGCCAATGACAGCCGAACAGATATCAAAAGCCATTCTCGAAAAATCTAAATCAACAATTGCTAAAACAGTCAATAATTAATATATCATGACGTACCTAAGGCCAACTTTCAAACACCCGGATTTGCCAAAAAATTCACTGGGATATACCTTCAAGGATTATGAAGGTGGATTGTCAACATTATGTGCCGGTTGTGGGCATGATTCTATAAGTGCTGCTATTGTTGAAGCTTGTTTCAGGCAGAATATCGCACCACACAAGGTAGCAAAACTTTCAGGTATAGGTTGTTCTTCAAAGACTCCAACGTATTTTCTTGGCAATTCGCACGGGTTCAATTCTGTACATGGACGTATGCCTTCGGTGGCCACAGGAGCCAGTCTTGTTAATCAGGATCTAATGTATTTTGGCGTTTCCGGTGATGGCGATTCAGCTTCTATTGGCATGGGGCAGTTTGTACATGCTGTCAGACGCAATATTAATATGGTATATATTGTAATGAATAATGGTTGCTACGGACTCACCAAAGGGCAGGATTCAGCTACGGCTGATGTTGGCTCAAAAAGTAAAGCTGGCTCTGTAAATATCTTTCAACCAATAGATTTTGCAGGTCTGGCACTTGAACTCGGCGCAGGGTTCGTTGCACAAAGTTTCTCTGGTGACAAAACCCAACTGATACCACTTATTGAAGCAGCCATGAATTACAAAGGCTTTGCATTTATTAATGTTATTTCTCCATGTGTTACGTTCAATAATAATGTCGGTTCTACAAAGGCTTACGATTATGTACGTCAACACATAGATGCCACAGGTACAATAGATTTCGTCCCTACACATAATGAAATAGTAGCTGACTATAAGGAAGGTACACAGACGAATATCAAAATGCACGACGGCTCATACCTTCAATTTAATAAACTCGACACAGACTGGAATCCTCTCGAACGTGATTCATCATTTGCTGCTTTACAAAAAGCTCGTAACAGTCAGGAAATTCTTACCGGATTGATTTATTTTGAGCAAAATCCTACAGACCTTAATACCATGTTAAACACAACCAACGAAAAACCATTACATCAATTTTCAGCTAATGAATTGTCGCCGGGGTCAGCAAAACTTGCAGAAGTAAATGATGATTTCAGATGATTTTTTAATCTGTTGCTTGTACTAATATTCTGAGTAAAGCACTTACGAATAAAACACATCAGCAAATATTCTTAAAATAAAAAAGTCCCTCTAAATGAATAGAGGGACTTTTCTAATATTAGCCGTAGCTTAGTGAAAATGTTATTTGACAATACTCATCTTTTCTACGTGCATTCCGTTATCAGCAGAGATTCTAATGAAGTAGGTTCCACTGTTGAAGTTGTGCATATCAATCTGCGATTTGAATTCATTTCCTTCAAATTGTTGGTTCACCACTTCCCTACCGAGCAGATCAAGAATCGTTAAGTCAACAACTGTATTTTTGCTAAAAGTAGCTTCGATCCAGAAGTTGCCGTTACTTGGATTAGGGTAAACATTCACTTGCTCGAGAATATCAAGTGATAAAGTACCTACTGCCTCTTCCAAAACTACATCAAAGTCTCTGATACATCCATTTGCATCAATTACTTTAAGTGTGTAAGTGCCAGGTGCAAGATTAGTGATAACAGGATCGGTAGAGCCGTTGTTCCATAAATACTGGAATGGTGCTGTACCACCGGCAACCGTAGCCGTAATCGAACCGTTATCTTTACCTTTTTGTGGTTTTACAGTTGCCATATCAGCAGTAATCTGATCTGGAGATGACACCACAAGCTGAATAGTTTTAACACAACCCAATGAGTCGGTTACATTACAAGTATAAGTGCCGCTTGACAAGTTGGCAAGATCTTCAGTTGTAGAACCATTATTCCACTGGAAAGTGTATGGCTGGGTTCCTCCACTTACAGTCAGTTGTATCTGACCGTTCTGATCACCCCAGCAAAGAAGAGATGAAGCACTACCATCTAAATGCTGACCATTATCAGTAACGACTACCGATTGTTGACTTGTACAACCATTGGCATCAGTAATGATTACAGAATAGTTGCCTTCAGGTAGATTTTCAGCCACCGCATTGTTTAAAGTAGAATCATGTGACCAAGCGTAAGTCAATTGACCTCCATTACTGTTGATATCAAGAGCTATCGAGCCATTGTTATCATTACAATCAGGTTCTGTAACAAACGTATTATTAACATTGATATAATACAGTTCGTTGATACTGATGGATGCCGAAACAGTTTGGTTGCCGTCTGTATCAGTAATAGTAACAGCATAAGATCCTGCAGGAATATTACAAGGATCTTCGGTGGTAAGACCGTTACTCCAAGCAAAAGTATAAGGCGGAATACCGTTAATTACTGTTATGTCAATACATCCGTTGCTACCACCTTTACAAGTAACGTCAGTAATTTTCAGGTCACTGATGGTAGGCAGATTTAAGCTGCTTGATACAGTGATGGTCTGACAACTCTGGTCTGTACCGCAGGCATTGGTTACTGTAAGGCATATTGTATAAGTGCCCTCGAGTAAATAAGTATGAGTAGGATTTTGTTCTGTTGAAGTCTGACCGTCACCGAAATCCCAAGCGTATGTTGAAGGGACTCCCGTTGAAGCATCCTGGAAGTTAAGATTTAACAAATTGGCCGTATAGTTATATATAGCGTCAGGTACCTTGGTAAGGTCATCTTCTGTTATAACTACAGATGAATAAGAAGTACAGTTTGTAACAGTATTTGTAATTGCAATAACGTATGTACCAGGCGCATTCACCGTAGGTGAATAGGTATCTGCTCCAGAAAGAATGTTGCCATCCTGTGTGCTCCAATTAACATCAAAATCCGCACCCTGGCTTGATTTTGTACCATCAAGCTGGATAGTAGTAACGTTGCAATTCAACTCAGAGCCAGATCCTGCATTTGCCACTGGCACTTCACCGTCAGATACAACAACAACATTTGCAGTATCTTTACAAAGACTGTTCTTATTGGTTACAATGAGGAAATACTCACCTGCAGCATTTACTTTTACAAAATTAGTATCTGTGCTGCTAGTGAAGTTTCCACCATTCGTTGTCCATGAATATTCTACATCCGCACCTTGGCTTGAAGCTGTTCCGTCCAATGTGATTTCAGGGTTTTCACAGTTAATTTCTCCGGCAGGTGCAAGTACAGCTGTTGTACCTGTTAGATTCTCGGTAACAACGACTTCATCTTCAGAAGTACAACCACTCACTGCATGTGTGGTAGTAAGTTTGTAAGTTCCACCTTTATTGACAGTAGCTTTGTTAGTATTACCCCCACTTACAATCTGACCATTGCCCGTAGTCCAAAGATACTGGATATTAGCACCTTTTGATGATTTACTCCCGTCCAGAACAATAGATGGCGAAGTACAATTGACTAGTCCATCGTCTCCGGCATCTGTTTGGGTAGTGGTATAATCACTTGTTATCACAGCCTGGTCTTCTCTTGCGCAACCTGTCGAAGTATTTGTTACTAGGAGTTTGTAAGTTCCGGGTTTATCTATTTCTGGGTTCAGCGTATTTCCACCGCTTACTATATGTCCATTGGAGGTTGACCATTCGTAAGTAAATTCTGAACCAAAATCAGCTTCACCTTCAAGTATCAGTATATTGTGTACACAGTTGAGCAAGTCATCCGGTCCGGCATAGGCCTCCGGCAATGGCTGAGCAGACACACTATAAGTATTCGTCGCGGTACATCCATTGGCATCGGTAACTATGACAGTATAATCACCCTGTGTCAGTCCGGTGATAGTAGCTGTATTTTTTCCATTACTCCACGAATATGTATATCCGGGGTTACCGCCCGAGCCATCTGCTGTTATTTCTCCAGTTGCTGTTCCTTCACAGCCCTCATCTACTACTGTAGCCTGCACTTCAACAGCATCAGGTTCGCCGATGATGATTTCCTGAGATTCTACGAAAATACCGTTTTTGTCAGTAATCGTTACATAATATGAACCTGCAGCAAGGTTAACGATGTCTTGTGTCTTGGCACCATTGCTCCATTTGTAAGAAAAAGGCGCACTACCCTGCTGGGTAGAGATACTGATGCTACCATTTTTGCTACCATTACATTTGGCGTCAACTACATTATCTACTACAAAATCTAATGCACAAGAAGAAACATAAGAATAATGTACAGAAGCAGGTACCTGACCGGATTCGTACACTTTCTTTGTCTGCGGACAAATAGCATAAATAGTCGGATAATAAGAAATGCTGTAATCACTGGCCACATAACCTGTAGATGGCCCCAAATCAATAATCGGATAAGGTGTACCAGAGACCCAGTTGCCCTGTGTACCACCAACGCAACCTGTTAGTCCGTACAAACATGCGAGGTTAGTATTCAAATCTGCTTCAATGAAAAATACCATAACTTCGTTGCTGCCCGGAGGGCCATAACTTTCATAGAGATTTTCAAGAGCTCCTGAATTGTGATAATTCCAGCATGGCCCGCACCAGGTAGCTGAAAAATCAATGAAAACAGTTTTGCCTTGATTCAATAAGTCAAACAAATGATAGGTCTGACCATTAATGTCTGTCAATGTCCAGTCTTTGGCATCCGAACCATCAGGCAATACAGCCATTGTTCGGTTAGAAAAACCTAATGCCAAAACGAACATGAAAAACGCAAGTAGATTTCGTTTCATATAAATTTGGTTTTGCTTAAAATGATTTAAAATAGTTCGTTAGTACAAATGCAAATTTAGATTTTTTGTATAAGTTTAGCAAATTTTATTTAGAAAATTTCAAAATCAATATTTTATTTCTAATATTCAAATAAAACAAAATTAAAAATTTTTTTTTCAAATATTTTTTACTAAAATTCTGAGTTCTATTTTAACCAAATTTATAAAACCTGCTCTTTCATTTTTTGTGCACTTACAGTTCAGCAATTATTTCATCAAAATTAAGCTTCAATAACTAGATTGAACAACAATATTGTTTATTCACTTTACAGATGCTTCGTTCAAATATGATTGATGTATGTGCCTCGAGTCTTCACACTAATTGGTCATGTGATTGTTCTCTTTTGAAATAAATTTTTTTAACTTTTTTTATCTATGATTTCTTTTTTTACAAAATGGTTATATATTTGCACGCACAAACGATAGAACGTTATCTGATTGTAAAAAATATCTTTGGAGAGATGGCAGAGTGGTTTAATGCGGCGGTCTTGAAAACCGTTGACTGTAACAGGTCCCGGGGTTCGAATCCCTGTCTCTCCGCTTCCTGTTAAAGCTCGTTTTTATAACGGGCTTTTTTTATTTTACACAATTATTATCCAAACCACATCTGCAATATATTCGCTTCTTGGCTCTGACAATTACTGGTTACGTATTACGTAATGGTTTTTATTTGTATTATATATATGCTAATCCTAGTCATATTATACCTCAACGCCAAACGACTATTTGGGCAAAATCAGAATATTAATACAAAAGATGGTAACACACTTTGTTTTTATCATCACTTGCTTTTATATTTGGGCTTCGTGATGAACAACTAAACAAATTAAACCAGTCAAAACCAAAAAACATACTCAATGGAAACAGGCAAACATGTTAAAACCCAATCGGGTGCTCTCACAACACTGATTACCGTATTCTTCTTTTGGGGATTCATTGCCGCTTCCAACGGTGTATTTATTCCATTTTGTAAGCATTATTTTCATCTCGACCAGTTTCAAAGCCAACTAATAGACTTTGCGTTTTATGGTGCCTATTATCTAGGAGCGTTAGGTTTATTCTTTTTTGGCACCATGGGTGGAAAAGACCTGGTTGGTAAATGGGGCTATAAGAAAAGTATTATTTACGGTTTGCTGTTCTCGTTATTGGGTGCCATTGCAATGATTCTGGCAATCAATTTTGGAGGCTTTACCGGTATTTTGGTAGCACTTTTTATCGTAGCTCTCGGATTTTCGTTACAACAGACAGCAGCCCAACCAGTTGCGATCGAATTAGGCGACCCGGCTACCGGCTCTCAAAGAATAAACCTTGGAGGTGGTATTAACTCATTTGGCACTATGATCGGTCCAATAATTGTATCGTATGCCTTATTCGGCGCAGCTGTTTATTCTGACAGTGAGATTCAGTCACTTGGATTGGGTACAGTTACAATATTATATGCTTTTGTAGGTGGTTTATTTTTGCTTTGTGCCTTGCTCTTCATTTTTTCTAAAAAAGTACCGTCAGGCATTATTGATGAAAAACTTGAGAAAGCTGATAAAGCAACACGTACCTTATTGATTATTACTGCATTGCTCATTCTCTGTTTTATTCCTGTCTTTAAAAGTTATGTTGGTGTCAATACAGACATTTCAGAAGATGCCAGGCACCTTCTAGAAACAGGTAGATTGAAATGGTTGCTTCTCGCACTTGCTGTTGTAGTGTTTGGTTTGCTTGGTTCATGGCAGTCTGCTAAGAAAAATCAGGCCGGTTGGGGTGCAATGAAATACCCGCAACTCGTACTTGGTATGCTGGCCATATTTTTATACGTTGGTGTAGAAGTTTCTATTCAAAGCAACTTAGGTGAATTGCTAAAACTCCCTGAGTTTGGAGGCAAACAGGCATCCGAAACATCGCCCTACATCTCTATGTACTGGGGCAGCCTGATGATAGGCAGGTGGGTGGGTGCCATCCCGGTGTTCAGTCCTGGCAAAAGTTTGAAAAATCTTCTTCTGGTAGTAGTTCCTATTGTAGCTTTCGGTCTCATCATTCTTGTAAATTCTATTGCTCAAAAAGATATGTCTGCCTTATATTGGTACATAATTTGTGTCTTTATTCAGATGGTGGCATTTTACATTTCACAAGACAAACCAGCTCTGATGTTGTTACTTTTTTCTGTTTTGGGTGTGGTGGCTATGCTGGTAGGCATTTTTAGTACAGGCACATTTGCTATTTATGCTTTCTTGAGTGGAGGCTTGTTTTGTTCTATTATGTGGCCAAATATTTTCTCCCTTTCACTTGCAGGTCTCAACAAATATACTACCCAAGGTTCGGCTTTTCTGATAATGATGATACTCGGTGGAGGAATCATCCCGCCTATTCAGGGCAAGCTTGCCGATATTTCCTCTATTGGAATACACCAGTCTTATTGGGTGACAGTTGTTTGCTTTGGCTATCTTGCATTTTTTGCATTTATTGTTAAACGAATTCTAAAAAACCAGGGAATTGACTACGATGCTCAGGTTTAATCTATACAACAATCAAAACAACGGAAAATTATGATGCTGATAGCAGACGGTGGTAGTACTAAGAGCAACTGGTGTCTTGTAAAAGGTGACGGTTTGCCGAATGATTATTTTAATACTGAAGGTTATAATCCCTATTTTGCTGATACACAAAGTATTATCAAATCGCTCGAATCGAGTTTGCCTGGAGAGCTGAACAAGTACCAAATCAAGCACATATATTACTACGGAGCTGGTTGTTCTACACCCGAAAAAAATAGAATAGTGGAAATAGCCATGCAAAATGTGTTCAAAAACGCAAAAGTTTTTGTCGGACACGATTTGCTGGCATCAGCCAGGGCACTACTTGGCAACACTACCGGATTTGCAGCCATCCTAGGCACAGGCACCAATACTTGTCTTTACAATGGAAAAAATATCACCCTCAATATTGACTCACTTGGGTATTTCCTTGGTGATGAAGGAAGTGGTTCGTACATTGGCAGAAAGCTGCTTCGTGATTATATGCGTCGATTCTTGCCGGCAGAACTTCATAAGACTTTTTTAGACACATTCGGACTTAGTAACGAAGACATCCTTGATGCTTTGTACAATAAACCATTGCCAAACCGCTTCCTTGCAAGCTTCGCAAAATTTGTCAACGATAATCGCCATTTGGATTACTGTTCGAATATTGTTCATGAAGGGTTTACCTCATTCTTCGAAAATCTTGTAAGTAAATATCCCGAATATCGGTCTTACAGTTTTAATTGTGTAGGCTCAGTTGGCTTCAATTTTGCCGATATTCTAAGTTCTGTAGCTGAAAAATATGGTATGAGCACCGGAAAAATCATCCGTTCACCCATTGATGATCTTGTACAGTTTCACCTTGATTTTCCTGAATTACTTGATTGATCACGATGATATCAATCTTCGGTAGCTCCGGATATTTAATTTCAGAAAATTCTACGAATGCAGGCCAAATGATGTGAGTACAAACTGCTTGATTCGACCAGAATGCCTTTTTCATCAAATAAATCGGATCTTACCCATCCGGAAGCATGAATGATTTCATCTTTGGCTGACAGGATACCAACATGTACAATTTTGCCGGATTCGTCTTGAAAAAAAGCCAGGTCTCCGATGTTGTGTTTGCCATATTCTACAGCTTTTCCCGAATTAACTTGCTGGCTAGCATCACGAGCCAGTGTATAACCATTTACTTTTGCCAACACTTGCATGAGTCCGCTACAGTCAACCCCAAAGGACGAGCGGCCACCCCACAAATATGGCGTATTCAAAAACAGCAAAGCATCTTGTATGATCTTCTCCGGGCCAGACTTGGTAACGAATGTAAAATCATGGATACTGAACTCATCCTTTTCAGGATTAAGTTCAGAACCATAAGGCACAAACATCTCCATTCCACTAGAAATGACATGTGCCCAAAGTTTGTTTACATAACATTTTTCTTTAATTACTGCCTTGGTATTGGCAATGACACGCGGGTCTATCCACCCTTCATAACCGTCGTGCGTTTTTATTCTTTTCCAAGACTTTGTTGTTTTGATGATTTTAAAAGTTTCGCCAAATAGTAACTGGGAAATCATCTCAGATTTGTCGCTTTGTTCGAGGCGAATGGGGGCACAAGCAATTTTGCAGGAATATGTTATCATAGATTCTACGTTTTGATAATGAGTCCGTCAGACATTTTAAGGCTTCGGTCACTGAGTTCGGTCAGCTCAATATTATGTGTGACGATGATAAAAGTAACGCCAAGCTCTTTGCGCAAACGAGCTATCAGTTCATGGATTTCGGCCGAGGTTGTACTATCGAGATTGCCGGTAGGTTCATCAGCCATTATTATAGAAGGATCGTTTATAAGCGCACGCGCTATAGCGACCCGTTGTTGTTCACCACCTGACAGCTCCCCTGGTTTATGTCCCATTCTATCTGTAAGTCCGAGATAATCAAGTAATTGCTCAGCTTTTATTCTGTAATCTGTCTCACGTCTTCGGGCTATCATAGCCGGAATAATGACATTTTCATAAGCAGTGAATTCAGGTAGCAAATGATGGAACTGAAATACAAAGCCAATGTGGCGATTGCGAAAATCAGCCAGTTTGTCTGAAGAATACCTTGTTACATCTTCACCGAATATAATTAGCTTACCTTCATCAGCTTTATCCAGCGTACCCAATATATGCAGCAAGGTACTTTTGCCGGCACCCGATTTGCCGATGATTGTTACGAATTCAGCTTTTTCAATGTTCACATCAATACCTTTCAGCACATTAACTGTTCCGTACGATTTCTTTATATTTTCTGCCAAGAGAAACATCCGCTACTATTTTCAATGCAAGAATAGTCTTTTTTATTAAAATCTTAAAATAATTGAAAAAATAAAGGATAAAACATGCAAAATATTTTAGTTTTCATTAAATTTGCTTTCAGGAATTAATTCAATCACTTAAATCAACGCTATCGCGAAACTCTACACAATATTTTTAGTGACTTTTGTTTCGATTTTGTATTGTTTGACACTGGAAAAAAAATTTGTGTATGCGAGTTCTTCAGATTTGTAAAAAATTCCCATTTCCATTAAAAGATGGTGAATCAATAGCTATTACGCATTTAGCAAAAGCTATGACCGAGCTTGGGGCAGAAGTCACATTGCTAGCAATGAATACCACAAAACATCATGTGGACACTTCTAATTTGCCCAAAAATTTCAATCATTACGAATCAGTCTATTTTACAGAAATAGACAACCGTATCAATCCGGTGAGTGCATTTCTCAATCTTTTTTCATCAGAATCATTTCATATATCTCGCTATATTTCAAGGAGTTTTGAGAAATTGTTAATACAAATACTTCAGAAAAACGAATTTGACATCATACAGCTTGAGACACTATATCTGGCACCTTACATTCCTGCCATAAGGAAACATTCTAAGGCTCAAATAAGTATGCGTGCCCACAATGTGGAGTTTGAAATATGGCAACGAATAACCGAACACACCACTAATCCACTCAAAAAATGGTACCTGAATCACCTTACTTCGAAATTAAAGAAATATGAAATAGCCCAACTTGTTAACTATGACATACTCGTCCCCATTACTGACAGAGATGCTAAGATATTCGCTTCATTAGGTTTTAAAGGCAAAATGCAGGTAGTCCCGATCGGAATAGATAAAAACGATTATGTAGCCAACAACAGTTCGTTTGACAGGGAATTGAGTTTATCTTTCATAGGTTCACTCGACTGGCTTCCAAATATCGAAGGTCTCAATTTTTTCCTACATGAAATATGGCCGGTACTGCACAAGAAATTCCCCAAACTAACATTTCACGTTGCAGGCAGGAATACACCCGAATCACTCAAATCAAAAAATCTGCCAGGTGTAGTATTTGAAGGTGAAGTTGCTGATGCAGTCGAATTTTTGAATAAACATTCTGTAATGCTTGTACCAATATTGTCGGGCAGCGGTATGAGAGCAAAAATACTGGAAGGTATGGCGCTTGGCAAAGTAGTCATCACTACAACCATAGGACTTGAAGGCAATGAGGCGAGACATAAAGATCATCTACTGGTTGCAGATAATACAGATGATTTTGTTGACTGTATTGAATATTGTTATAAGCAAAAAGATAATCTTGCAAAAATAGGCCAGAATGCCCAGTCATTTATTTTTGAACAACACCATAACCTCGAACTCGCAAAACGGCTGATGAACAGATATAAAAGCCCAAGCCTTATTGCAGTATCATGATGTATATGTATAGATGAAACTTTTATTACTGGTTATACTTATTATTTCGTTTACTCTTATCTTGCATACTTATCTTTTGTATCCTTTGATTTGTTTTGTATGGAGCAAAATAAAGTCAATACCAAATAACATTCATTCTGATATAAACGCATTGCCTTTCGTGTCATTTATCATGCCATTACACAATGAAGAAAAAGTGCTAAGACAAAAGATTGAGTCACTCATAAATCTGAACTATCCCACTCACAAAATAAAGTGGTATTTCGGATCGGATGCTTCTACAGACCAGACGAATGCAATACTTAGTACATGGGAAGACCGTCAGCATGTTTTTTACAAAAATACAAGAACAGGAAAACCCGGAATGGTCAATTTTCTTGTTGAAAAAGCTATTGCCAATTATGCAGCCGGTGCAGAGCACATATTATTGTTTACAGATGCAAGTGTGATGCTAGACAGCGATTGCCTGATTAATCTTGTAAAGCATTTTAAAAACCCCGATATGGGGCTTGTAGATGCTAACATGATTAATAAAGGTGTAAACAAAAATAACATTTCTGCAGCAGAAAGCAGATATGTTTCACTTGAGGTAAAATTGAAGCATTGGGAAAGCAAAATCAATCGAAAAATGATAGGTCCATTCGGAGGTTGTTTTGCGTTGCGTAGTGATTTCTTTTCACCCATACCGAATAATTTCCTGGTAGATGATTTTTACTTGTGTATGGAAGTTTTCAGAAAAGGTGGCCATGCTATAAATGCGCTTGATGCAATCAGTTATGAATCTGTATCTGAAGAAATACAAGAAGAATTCAGAAGAAAAGTACGTATAGGTGCCGGCAACTTGCAAAATATGGTTTACTTCCATAGTTTTCTCTCCAAACCATTTTTACCAATTAGCTTTTTTATCTATTCACACAAAGTGATCAGGTGGTTTGTACCTGTTTTGGCCATTTTAGTATTTCTTACTCTTACTGGATTGAGTATGATTGAACCAAACCCATATTTTTTGATTTTATTAGTTTTAATTTTTGCTACTGCAGGAATTCCTCTGGTCGAATTTCTATTAAATAAGTTAAAAATAGTAGTTTTGCCGGTCAAAAATCTGAATTATTTCATCTGGATGAATCTTGCACTTCTGAAAGGAATCATTAACTATTACAAAGGAATAAAAACCAATGTCTGGCAACCAACTAAACGATATTAAACTCAATACTCCTCGGGAAGCTATTGAAGATATAAAGCAAGGAAAAGTAATCATCGTGGTGGACGATGAAGACCGTGAAAATGAAGGTGATTTTATTTGTGCTGCAGAAAAGATAACACCTGAGATTATTAATTTTATGGCTACTCATGGGCGAGGGTTAATATGTACCCCGATAGATGAACACAGGGCTACAGAGCTTAATCTCAATATGATGGTAAGTAATAATACGGCCGCCCACGAAACGGCATTTACTGTGTCGGTTGATTTGCTGGGTCACGGATGTACCACCGGCATTTCTGCCTACGACAGAGCAACGGGCATCAAAGCATTTACCAACCCTGATATTAAAGCAGGAGATTTTGCCCGCCCCGGACATATTTTTCCGTTGATTGCCAAGACTGGTGGCGTATTGAGGCGAACAGGACATACCGAGGCCGCTGTTGACCTTGCCAAGCTTGCCGGTTTTTACCCTGCCGGTGTCTTGGTCGAAATACTCAACGGCGACGGTAGCATGGCCCGACTTCCAGAGCTATTGAAGATAGCAAAGAAATTTGACCTTAAAATTATTTCAATAAAAGATCTTGTAGCTTACAGGATGATTCATGAGCGGATCATAAAAAAAGAACTCGTATCTAAACTCTCCAGTGAGTATGGCGAAATGGAACTACATCTGTATCACGATCTAACCACAGATGATACACACTATGCTATAAAATACGGAGACTGGAAAGATGATGATGACGTACCTGTAAGAGTCCAAAGTGTCCGGTCATTCGCAGAATTACTGAAATTTTTACTACATCCTACTTCAAGTGATGTACACAAAGCTTTTAACATCATAGTAGAAAGGCACAAAGGTTTGTTTTTGATGATGAAGCAACAGGATCATTTCAAGAACCCTCAACAGGAAATGGAATACCTTGGAAATAATTTTCAAACTGGAAGGCCCAAAAGAGATGCTGCTCTGGGTCAGCGCGATTTTGGAATTGGTGCACAAATTATTAGAGACCTGGGCATTTCAAAGATCGAGCTCATCACGCATAATATGCAAAAACGTATTGGCCTGGAAGGTTATGGCCTTAGTATTACCGGTCATCATTTGATGTAAGTGCCTATATCCGGTCTTACGTGTGAATGATATTTTGGCAATTAAACAATATAAAACAAGGCAAAATAAGCAATGCGGCAATTTAGAATCATTCTAAAATAGAAAATTTTAATAACATCGACCCGATATTTTGTTTTGTAAACTGTAAAATTTTAAATTTGCGGATAATTACAAAGAATATCCGGAATGGAAACACCAAACGTACTTCGGGAATATATTCCAATCTTACTTCAGTTGGCAGTAGCAGCCGGCTTTGTCATCACTACCATCCTTGCAACGCATTATTTAGGCCCAAAAAGAAATACAGCGGAAAAGCTTGACAACTTCGAGTGTGGTATTGATTCAAAAGGCAATGCTCGTATGCCTTTTTCGATAAAATATTTCCTTACTGCTATCTTATTTGTAGTTTTTGATATAGAACTTATTTTTTTGTATCCATGGGCAATGTCATTTAAAGAATTAGGATTTACGGGATTCGTGGAGATGATGTTGTTTATGGGAATTTTACTTTTAGGGTTTATATATATTATTAAGAAAGGCGCCCTAAAGTGGGAATAATGAGCCTTTTTTAAACTTAAAAAAGTTAGAGATGACTGATGTTAAATTAGTAGATGCACCTGCAGGATATACCGGAGAAGGCTTCTTTGCCACATCTCTTGATAAAATTGTAGGTCTGGCAAGAGCAAATTCATTATGGCCATTGCCTTTTGCCACTTCTTGCTGTGGTATAGAATTCATGGCTACCATGGCGTCAAACTACGATCTCGGTCGCTTCGGTGCTGAAAGACTAAGCTTTAGCCCCCGCCAAGCCGACCTTTTGATGGTGATGGGCACCATTTCAAAAAAAATGGGTCCAATACTCAAGCAGGTTTATCTGCAGATGGCAGAACCTCGATGGGTACTTGCAGTTGGTGCCTGTGCTACGACCGGAGGTATATTTGACTCATACAGCGTTTTGCAAGGTATAGACCGAATAATACCTGTGGATGTGTATGTACCGGGTTGTGCACCCAGACCCGAACAGATAATAGAAGGAATACTCAGAATACAGGATCTTGTAAAAAATGAACCACTGAGAAGAAGAAATTCGCCGGAGTATAAAGAATTATTAGAATCATACGGTATCATGTAATGGATAACATAACGAAAACTATAGAAATAAACCATTCTTATATCCTTGACCGGATACGGGAAAAAATCGGCATTGACCTGCTCGAATTTGACCACCCTTATGACATGCTCACCATTGTTATCAACAGAGAGAGGATTATAGATTTACTTTTGTTTTTAAAAAATGATGACGTTCTAAAGTTTGATTTCCTTACGGATATCTGTGGCATTCATTATCCACAGAATGAAGGAAAAGAAATAGGAGTCATTTATCACTTACATTCGCTTATCAATAATATAAGATTGAGAATAAAAACATTTGCATCAGCCGAAGATCCAAAATTTCTTACTGTGACACCGGTATTCTTAGCCGCTAACTGGATGGAACGTGAAACATACGATTTTTATGGTGCCATATTTGAAGGTCATCCTGATCTTCGTAGAATTTTGAATATGGATGAGATGCATTATTTCCCAATGAGAAAAGAATACCCTTTACAAGATGCAACAAGAACTGACAAACCAGACAAATATTTCGGCAGGTAATTTGCCTGCTGACCAAAAAGAAAAGCTTCAGGTTCAGGATTATAATACGCTGAACCTTGGTCCGACGCATCCGGCTACACATGGTATTTTCCAGAATGTGTTGAAAATAGACGGAGAAAAAATTCTTGATGCAGAACCAACTATAGGTTACATCCACCGTGCTTTTGAAAAAATAGCTGAAAACAGAGCATTCTATCAGGTAACGGTACTTACAGACCGACTCAATTATTGCTCCTCTCCTATCAATAACATGGGTTGGCACATGACAGTAGAAAAACTGCTCGGTGTAAAAACCACCAAACGTGTAGATTACATGCGGGTCATCATTATGGAACTTTCCCGAATAGCTGACCACCTGATTTGCAACTCGGTTCTTGGTGTTGATACGGGTGCGCTTACCGGCTTTACTTATGTATTCCAGCTGCGAGAAAAGATCTACGATATTTTTGAAGAAGTCTGCGGGGCAAGGCTTACTACTAATATTGGTCGAATTGGTGGAATGGAACGTGATTTTACGTCAAAATTCTGGTCACTCCTTAAAGAATTTATGGATGAATTTCCAAAGGTTTTTAAAGAGTTTGACTTACTTTTTACCAGAAACAGAATATTCATTGACCGCACAAAAAATGTTGGCGGTATAAGTGCAGAACGCGCTTTGAGCTACGGCTTTACTGGCCCAAATCTGCGAGCAGCAGGTGTGGATTATGATGTTCGGGTCATGAACCCTTATTCATCGTATGAAGATTTTGAATTTGATGTTCCTGTTGGCGATACAGGTGACTGCTATGATAGATATCTGGTCAGAAATGAAGAATTAAGACAGAGCTACAATATTATTAAACAGGCAATGGAAAATATGCCGGAAGGCAGACATTATGTTGATGTGCCGGAATTTTATTTGCCGCCAAAACAAGATGTTTACACAAAAATGGAGCCACTTATCTGGCATTTTAAGATAATCATGGGCGAATGGCCTGTGCCGGTCGGCGAAGTTTATCATCCTGTAGAAGGAGCCAATGGCGAACTCGGGTTTTATCTGGTAAGCGATGGTGGACGTCAGGCATACCGATTACATTTCAGAAGACCTTGTTTTATTTATTATCAGGCCTACCCCGAACTCATCAAAGGAGGAATGTTGTCAGATGCCATTGTGACCATGAGTAGCCTTAATGTGATAGCAGGAGAATTGGACGCTTAAAGAAAAATGAACATGAGTAAAATTACATTTTCAGAAGAGACGCTAAAAACTGTCAGGGAAATCATCGCAAGATACCCCGAAGGTAAACAAAAATCTGCTTTGATTCCACTATTACACATTGCTCAGTCGGAGTTTGATGGCTGGCTTAGTCCTGAAGTAATGGATTATATTGCTGATATTTTGCACATCAAACCAATCGAAGTCTATGAAGTTGCATCGTTTTATACTATGTTTAACCTTAAGCCTGTCGGCAAATGTTTGATTGAAGTATGCCAAACGAGTTCTTGCTGGCTTATGGGTGCCAACGAAATAGTAGAACACATCTATAAAAGACTAGGTATAAAACCCGGCGAAACCACTGCAGACGGAATGTTCACCTTGAAAACAGTAGAATGCCTGGGTTCTTGTGGCACCGCACCTATGCTAATGATCGGAGCCGACTACCATGAAAACCTAACATTCGAAAAAGTGGATAATCTGATTGAGAAATGCCGACAATCTGGCAAAAGATCTAGTTATCTTGTTGATAATATGCTCGGATAACGCTTTAATATTATTGTGAAATGGGAAAAAAGCTTTTATTAAAAAATATTGATATTCCGGGCATTAGTAGCTATGAGGTATATCGCCGTGAAGGCGGATACAAGTCAGTAGAAAAGGTTCTTGCCGAAAAAAACCCGGAAGCTGTAGTGGAAGAAGTCAAGAAATCAGGTCTTCGAGGTCGAGGTGGTGCAGGTTTCCCTACAGGGATGAAATGGAGTTTTCTAGCTAAACCCGAAGGTGTGCCCCGCTACCTTGTGTGCAATGCAGATGAGTCTGAGCCGGGTACTTTCAAAGACAGGTACTTGATGGAGCACATTCCACATCTTTTGGTCGAAGGGATGATTACTTCAAGTTATGCTTTAGGAGCCAATAAATCATTCATCTACATCCGTGGAGAATATTTTTATGTGCTAAGAATACTTGAAAAAGCTATCAAGGAAGCTTATGATAATGGCTGGTTGGGTAAAAATATAAAAGGAAGTGGTTTTGACCATGATCTTTATGTCCAAATAGGTGCAGGTGCTTACATCTGTGGTGAGGAAACCGCTTTGCTCGAAAGTCTTGAAGGCAATCGTGGAAATCCTCGTATCAAGCCCCCATTTCCGGCAGTAGCTGGTCTGTACGGTTGCCCAACAGTAGTAAATAATGTAGAAACCATAGCAGCTGTTGTACCGATTATCAATGACGGTGGTGAGGCTTATGCTGCCATCGGAGTTGAACGATCTACCGGCACCAAACTTATTTCTGCCAGTGGGCATATCAAAAAGCCTGGCGTATATGAAATAGAGCTTGGTTTACCTGTAGAAGAATTTATTTTTTCGGATGAATATTGTGGAGGCATCATCAACGGACGAAAACTGAAAGCAGTAGTAGCAGGCGGTTCTTCAGTACCTGTATTGCCTGCAGAATTAATCCTCAAAACAGCAGCCGGCACACCAAGGATCATGACTTATGAATCACTTGCAGACGGTGGGTTTGCTACCGGAACAATGCTTGGTTCGGGAGGATTTATTGTAATGGATGAAACCGCAAGCGTACTTAGGAATTTACACACATTTGCACGTTTTTATCATCATGAGAGTTGTGGACAGTGTTCGCCATGTCGTGAAGGTACCAGGTGGATGGATCAGATTTTATCTAACATACTGAAAGGCAACGGAAAAATGAAGGACATCGAATTGCTTTGGGATATTCAGGGTAACATTGAGGGGAAGACAATATGCCCACTTGGCGATGCAGCTGCGTGGCCTGTAGCAAGTGCTATAAGACATTTTAGGAAAGAATTTGAAGAATTTATTGAAAATCCGGCTGCTGTAAAAGATGTAAAACATTACTACAGTGTCAACAACATCTCTGAGGCTTAATAAAAATTAATAAATCGTCATGGCTAAAGTAACGATAGATGATATAATGATTGAAGTACCGGATGGGATAACCATTCTGGAGGCAGCCCGAATGATAGGCGGACACGTCGTTCCACCTACTATGTGCTACTACAGTTCGCTGGAGACCAGTGGCGGTTATTGTCGTACATGCATCGTAAAGGTTGAAAAAGGATCAGAAAAAGATCCAAGACCAATGCCCAAACCAGTAGCTTCTTGTCGTACTACTGTACAAGACGGTATGGTTGTGCGGAATGCTACATCACCTGAAATACAAAAAGCCAGAAAGGGAATCGTTGAGTTTTTGCTCATCAATCACCCGCTTGACTGCCCGGTATGCGATCAGGCAGGTGAATGCTTCCTACAAGACCTGAGTTTTGAACACGGTGATGAATTCAGCCGGTTCGACTTCAAGAAAAGAACTTTTGATCTGATAGATATAGGTGACTATATCAAACTTCACATGACAAGGTGCATTATGTGCTACCGTTGTGTAAAAGTAGCTGACCAGCTTACCGAAGAAAGACTACATGGCGTTTTGAACCGTGGCGATGCTTCAGAAATTGGTACATACATACAACAGGCAGTTGATAATGATTTTTCAGGGAATATGATAGATGCCTGCCCCGTAGGAGCACTTACAGACCGAACCTTCCGCTTTAAGAGCAGAGTATGGTTTACTAAACCAATGTATGCCCACCGTGATTGCGACAAGTGTTGTGGTAAAGTAACCCTTTGGTATCAAGGAGAAGAAGTGTTGCGAGTAACAGGAAGAAAAAATGAATTTGGTGAAATAGAAGAATTTATCTGTAACACTTGCCGTTTCGACAAAAAACACACACAAGACTGGGTAATTGAAGGCCCGGCAAAGATAAGCCGTCATTCAGTAATCGTACAGAACCACAATGAACTGGCTTTACCTAAGGATGAAGTACAGATATTACCAGACCTTCCCGGATCCACTTCACATAAAAAAATAGAAAGCTAAAGTTATGTTGAGTACCTATCTTATAGTCAAAATAGTTATTATCCTTGTGTTGTTCTTGGTGACACTAGGTATGGCAGCATATTCAACATACGGTGAACGTAAAGTTGCCGCTTTTCTTCAAGACAGACTTGGCCCTAACCGAGCAGGACCTTTCGGCTTATTGCAGCCTTTGGCAGATGGTGTTAAGATGTTCATGAAGGAAGAAATCATACCTAATACATCAGACAAAGCCATTTTTATACTTGGCCCGTCTATATTTATGGTTACGGCTTTGCTTACCAGTGCCGTTATCCCATGGGGCCCGGACATTCATATCGATGGTCAGGCTTATCCGCTTCAAGTAGCAGATATTAATATAGCATTGCTTTATCTTTTTGGGATAGTATCTCTTGGTGTATATGGTATCATGTTAGGTGGCTGGGCATCCAACAACAAATATTCACTACTCGGCGCAGTAAGGGCAAGCTCTCAGATGATCAGTTACGAACTTGCTATGGGTCTTTCAATAGTAGGCATTCTGATGTACACAGGTTCGTTGAGTTTGCGTGATATAGTAGCACAGCAGCAGGGCTTTCATTGGAATGTGTTTTACCAGCCGGTTGGATTTGTAATTTTCCTAATTTGTGCATTTGCTGAAGCCAACAGAGCACCATTTGACCTTGCAGAATGCGAAACTGAGCTAATAGGTGGTTTCCACACAGAATATTCAAGTATGAAACTCGGCTTATTCTTGTTTGCAGAATACATCCACATGTTTGTTTCATCAGCTGTTATCGCTTGTTTGTTTTTCGGCGGATACGACTTTCCTTTTATTGACAAACTCGGACTATCACCCAATGTGTTTGCCGTAGTTGGTGTGGTAATACTGTTTGCCAAAATCATATTTTTTATTTTCTTCTTCATGTGGGTAAGATGGACTATACCGCGTTTCAGATACGATCAGTTGATGAAACTCGGTTGGCAGATACTCATACCACTGGGACTTGCTAATATTTTTATAACCGGAGGTTGGTTAACCTTAAAAAACTACCTAAACTGGTAATATCATGTACAGATCACTTACAGCTAAAAGAAAAAATGTGTCTGCCGGACAACGAGAACTTACATTCATGGAACGAATGTATCTTCCCGCCATTCTTAAAGGCATGAAAATAACGATCGGTCACTTGTTCAAAAAGAAAGTATCGCTCAATTATCCGGAGGTCAAGCGAGAGTTCTCCGATTTTTACAGAGGTATGCATGTGCTTAAAAGAGATGAAAACGGAGCTGAAAACTGTACAGCTTGCGGTATGTGTGCTCTCGCCTGCCCTGCTGAAGCAATTACAATAGATGCCGCTGAGAGAAAACCGGGCGAAGAACATCTATACAGAGAGGAAAAATACGCAGCAAAATACGAAATCAATATGCTTAGGTGTATATATTGTGGTCTGTGCGAAGAAGCTTGTCCTAAAGATGCTATATACCTGACAGAACGAATAGTACCTGCATATTATAAAAGAAAAGATTTTATTTACGGTAAAGATATTTTGGTAGAAGATATCAATAACCGGGTAGATATTACCAAACGCAAACAGCCGATCAAAAAAGCTTAATTTCATATTTAATCAAACTAAGCAAACAATGATACTTACTACATTTTATATATTATCAGCTATCGCCATTGTATGCGCGCTCATGGTGGTACTTTCGAAAAATCCGGTACATAGCGTATTGTATCTGGTAACTTGCTTCTTTGCATTTTCTGGACATTACATATTAATGAATGCGCAGTTTCTTGCAGTGGTGAATATTATTGTATATGCTGGTGCCATAATGGTGTTGTTTCTGTTCGTAGTAATGATGCTCAACCTCAATAAGCAAAATCAGCTCGACAAAAGTAATGTAGCAAGGTTAGCAAGTGTCATCGGTGCCGGTGCTCTTCTGTTAATAATAGTAGCTTCTGTAAAATCTGCCGAACTCGACATACTTGGTGTTACACAACTTGGCGAATTGGGTACTGTGCAAGCCATTGGCAAAGAACTTTTCTCCACTTATTTATTACCATTCGAAATTTCATCGGTGCTCCTTTTCTCTGCAATTGTGGGTGCCATTCTCTTAGGTAAAAAAGAAATTTAATCGGTTATGAACGAAACTATACAATCCATACCACTTAACTATTATATCGTACTTAGCTCTGCTTTGTTCTGTATCGGTATCCTCGGAGTTTTAGTCAAAAGGAATGCAATCATCATGTTCATGAGTATTGAACTGATGTTGAATGCTGTTAACCTGTTACTCGTGGCGTTTTCTGCTTACTCTCAGAATCCTGCAGGTCAGACTTTTGTATTTTTCATCATGATTATTGCGGCGGTTGAAGTGGCAGTCGGATTGGCTATTCTTGTTATGATTTTCAGGAATGTCCATTCCATCGATATCGAAAAACTTCAGAATCTTAAATGGTAGTCTAACTATTGACAAAATAGAAAAATAAAATGAGGTCATTAATCTTACTAATTCCTTTATTACCACTCATCGGCTTCTTGCTCAATATAAGCTGGGGTAAACAATTGCCTAAGAAAATCTCGGGCGGTATCGGTGTTCTTGCTGTTTTGATGAGTTTCTTGCTGGTCGTTTACGGTTGGTTGCAGAGTAGCGGTAGCGAGAGTACAATAGACTACACATATTTTAAGTGGATTGAAACATCTGCTTTTAGCATCAATTTCGGCTTCCAACTAGATAATCTGTCTTTTCTGATGATGTCTATTATTACAGGTGTAGGCTTCCTTATACATCTGTACTCAGATGGGTATATGCATAAGGATGATGGATATTACAGATTTTTTGCTTATCTCAACTTGTTTATATTTTTCATGCTCCTTCTAGTCATGGGTTCAAATCTGCTGATCACATATATAGGCTGGGAAGGAGTTGGTCTTTGCTCATATCTGCTCATTGGATTTTGGTTCAAGAATCATGAATACAACGATGCTGCGAAAAAAGCATTTATCGTTAACAGAATTGGTGACCTCGGATTTATAGTTGGTATATTCTTCTGTCTTCTCAACTACAAAACTATCGAATACGCAGCACTGAATGAACTTGCAGCAGGCTCCATACAGATTGGTTCTGCTGTGGTGACAACCATTACACTTGCATTATTCTTTGGCTCAACTGCCAAGAGTGCACAAATTCCGCTTTACACATGGCTACCCGATGCTATGGCAGGTCCTACACCTGTATCTGCCCTCATCCACGCAGCCACAATGGTGACAGCCGGTATATACATGATTACAAGGCTGAATGGTTTGTTCCTCGCTGCACCATTTACATTAGATGTTATTCTCGTAGTAGGCACGGCGACAGCTCTGGTGGCTGCCATTATTGCCACTCGCCAGAATGATATAAAGAAGGTGCTAGCCTATTCTACCGTAAGCCAGTTAGGCTTTATGTTTGCTGCACTTGGCGCGGGTGCATTTGTTTCAGGAATGTTTCACCTTACTACGCATGCCTTTTTTAAAGCATTGTTGTTCCTTGGATCTGGAAGCGTCATCCACGCAATGAGCGGTGAACAAGATATTAGAAACATGGGAGGTTTGAAATCTCTCAAAGTTACTCACCTTACTTTCTTAATTGGTACATTGGCTATTGCGGGCATTCCGCCATTATCAGGTTTCTTTTCAAAAGATGAAATATTGGTAAATGTTTATTCGAAATCTTTTTGGTTCTTTATTATTTTGTTCGCTACCGCAATGTTAACTGCGTACTACATGTTCAGATTATATTTCCTTACCTTTCACGGAAAATTCAGGGGAACAAAAGAGCAGGCCGACCATCTTCACGAATCGCCACTTTCTATGACATTTCCATTGATGGTATTGGCTATTCTAGCAGTGGTAGGTGGTTTTTTGGGTATTCCTGAAGTATTCCACATGCCACATACATTCAACGAAATGCTTGGAAAAATTGTAAAGATACCTGAACTTACAGTGTCGCATACTTTCGAATATACAGTAATGGGTATTTCAACATTAATAGTCGGTGCAATCATTTATTTAACATACCAATATTTCGTTACAAAAGAAAAACTTCCTTCAAAATCTGAAAAAGGATTCTGGTCAACAGCCATTTCCAATAAATTCTACATTGATGAAGCATACGATAGCTTGGTAGTAGCTCCCGTAATGGGTTTGTCAAAATGGTTGTACCGTGTATTGGACCGTTCACTTACTGACGGACTTGTTAACCAAGTGGGTTTGACAACATTACTTTCCGGGCAAAGCATACGCAAGCTACAGACAGGACGTACAAGTTTATATTTGTTTGCAATGGTTTTAGGATTGATTCTTATACTTTGTTTAAATTTTTTCAATAGATGATATCATTATCCCTACTATTATTAATCTTGCCTCTGGTATTTTCTGTTATTACAGGATTCCTTTCAGGTAAAAATGCAAGAGCCTCGGCTATGGCAGGAGCACTGATTAATCTGGTTGTGGCCGGCTATGCGTTTACTCAGTTTGAGGCCAACACATCTTATCAGTTTGCTTTCCTTTCAGACTGGATACCTTCCATAAGAGCTAAGTTCCATATAGGCATAGATGGTATCAACTTGTTATTGATATTGCTTACTAACCTATTGCTTCCGGTTATCATCTACACCGTTAAACACGAAGACAGCAACCGTTCCGGACTTTATTACGGCCTCATACTATTTATGCAGTTTGCGCTGCTTGGCGTATTTATGGCATTAGATGCACTGTTGTACTATATATTTTGGGAGCTAGCCCTTATACCGATATATCTTATATTACTTGGTTTTTCTTCGCAGCCCGATTTCAAGACATTTGTCAAATTCTTTATTTATACACTTGCAGGATCACTATTTATGTTCATTGCCATATTGTATGTATATATAAAGGCACCTGGCGGCAATTTTTCAATTGATAATTTTTACAACAATCATTTATCTGAGCAAGAGCAAGTCTGGGTTTTCTTAGGATTCTTCATAGCTTACGCCATTAAAATACCGATCATTCCTTTCCATACATGGCAGCCTGATACTTATACCAAAGCATCAACACCAGGCACCATGTTATTGTCAGGTGTAATGCTCAAAATGGGTACTTTCAGTTTACTCAGATGGTTATTGCCTGTTGCGCCGCTTGCATTAGCTACAGTAACACCTGTAGTAATAATTCTGTGTATCATTGGTATCGTTTACGGTTCAATCATTGCCATCAGGCAAAAGAATATCAAAACCTTATTTGCATATTCTTCGCTGGCACACGTAGGCCTTATCAGCGCTGGTGTATTTGCACTTAACGCAGACGGATTCAATGGTGCATTGATACAGATGTTTAATCACGGTATCATTATCGTTGGTCTGTTTTTGATAGCAGAGATTATTTACACCAGAACAGAAACCTATCATATTAGTGAACTTGGAGGAATAAGAAACGAAGCCCCTACCCTGGCATTCACCTTCCTGATCATTATCCTGGCTTCTGTTGCTCTACCATTGACCAATGGATTCGTCGGAGAGTTTCTTTTGCTGAATGGAGTATTTCAGTACAATCAATGGATGGCAGTGGTTGGCGGAACTACCGTCATACTGAGTGCTACTTACATGCTTAGAATGTATCAACGTACGATGCTTGGGCTCGACCGCGACTATACCAAGACCATACTTGACCTGAGTTATGTTGAAAAAATTATGGTATTAGGCTTAGTGCTCATAATAATAGTAACCGGGATATGGCCTTCGATATTACTTGACCCGATTAAGCCGGCAGTAGAAAATTTATTAAATATCATTAAAATAGTTCAATAATGACAGCTCTCATTATTTTGTCATTGCTCGGTATCTTGGTGTTGATGATGGGTCTGTTCCATCTTAAGAACAAGGTATTGATCCTTATTATTCCGGTGCTAATAGCCGGTATTTTTCTCAACGCCAATGAATATGGGCTGAATGCAAGCTATTTTTCACAAATGGTGCATTTTGATAATTTTGCCATTTCGTTTTCATCATTATTGATATTGACCACCACTCTTATTTTTGGCTTGTGTCTTCAACAGTATAAAACCAGTAAAAAACCGGTAGAAGATATTTATGCGCTGATCATCTTTTCGCTCGTAGGAGCTATATGTATGGTTTCGTTTAATAACCTGATTATGTTTATACTCGGGCTTGAAATAATGTCTGTTCCGTTGTATGTACTGGCCGGTAGCAACCGCGAAAATGTACTGTCTAACGAAGCATCGTTGAAATATTTCCTTATGGGAGCTTTTGCGAGTGCCATTGTAATTTTCGGAATGACACTCATCTTCGGAGCTACCAATTCGTTTCAACTTGATGAAATAAGGAATGCTGTTTCTGGCACGAAAATGCCTGGTGTATTGCAGGTAGGTATTCTGCTGTTTATAGGTGGTTCGTTATTTAAGGCAGCAGCCGTTCCTTTCCATTTTTGGGCTCCGGATGTGTATCAGGGT